>Ga0105047_10000014_pt1 | contig 182203 bp, 140 predicted proteins | sample MAT04_FD_78384 | JGI IMG/M metagenome (GOLD analysis project Ga0105047, IMG submission 78384) | Freshwater microbial communities from Lake Fryxell liftoff mats and glacier meltwater in Antarctica - MAT-04 (megahit assembly) | ecosystem: Environmental > Aquatic > Freshwater > Ice > Liftoff...
GGTGTACCGCTGCAGCTGTTGCCGAAGGAGATCAACGGCGTTCGAATTATCGGCATCGATGTGCCAGGCTTTGGAGTGCCCACGCACGCCGAGGCGAAAGATGTGTTGGCCGGTGCCATGCTTCGGTATGCTCGCACCGAAGCTGAACAGGGCCCGGTACTGCGTCCGCGCAGTGGGGTGTCCGACAAGCCAACGGTGACGTTGCTTGGTGAGATGTTTCCGGCCGATCCCGTGGGCATCGGCATGATGCTGGAGCCCATGGGGCTGGCCGCAGGGCCCGTGGTGCCAACGCGCGAATGGCGTGACTTGTATTCCGCGTTGGATTGCGCGGTGGTTGCCGCAATCCACCCGTTTTACACGGCCAGTGTTCGCGAATTCAAGACGGCCGGACGTCCGGTGGTTGGATCGGCACCGGTGGGTGTGGACGGAACGGCTGCGTGGCTTGACGCCATCGCCGAAGCCACCGGCACCAGTGTAGCCGCGCGGGATGCCGCGAAGCAGCGCGTGCTGCCCGCGATTGCCGGCGCACTGGCCGCGAACCGCATTGACGGCCGCATCACCATTTCCGGCTACGAAGGTTCCGAGCTGCTCGTGGCGCGTTTGTTGGTGGAAGGCGGCGCAGACGTTCGCTACGTAGGCAGCGCGTGCCCGCGTACCGAATGGAGCGACCCCGATCGCGAGTGGTTGGAGAGCAAGGGCGTGCACGTGCAGTTCCGTGCTTCGCTCGAGCAGGATTTGCACGCGATGCGCGAGTTCAAGCCCGACTTGGCCATTGGCACGACGCCCGTCGTGCAGAAAGCAAAAGAAGAGGCACGCGCTGGCGTCTACTTCACCAATCTCATTTCGGCGCGGCCGCTGTTCGGGGTAGCGGGCGCCGGTTCGCTGGCATCGACGGTGCGTGCCGCCATCGGTGGTGGGGCACGGTTTGCCGCGATGCGCGAATTTTTCGATGGCGTGGGTACTGGGCACACGTCGGGGTATGGCTTTACCGATGTGCCGGTCGATCGTCCCGAAGTGCGCGACCGGTTTCGGATGCGCATGGCGGCGCAGGCCAAGAAGCGCAAAGCCGAGGAAATGGTATGACCGCTTTGTGGCTGGTCGCCAACGGTGTGGACTACCGTACCATGTCGCGCACATGTTAGTCCTCGATCACGACCGCGCCGGCGGCTATTGGGGTGCTGTGTACGTGTTCAGCGCCATCAAGGGCCTGCAAACGGTTATTGATGGTCCCGTCGGCTGTGAAAATCTGCCGGTGACATCGGTGCTGCATTACACCGACGCGCTGCCTCCACACGAGTTGCCCATTGTCGTGACGGGTTTGTCCGAAGACAACCTGGCCATGGAAGGCACCGAGAAGTCCATGCGACGTGCGAATGCCGCGCTCAACCCGGACGAACCGTCGGTGGTCGTGACCGGCAGCATTGCGGAAATGATTGGCGGTGGTGTCACGCCAGAGGGCTCCAATCTGGTGCGGTTTCTGCCGCGCACGATTGACGAAGACCAATGGCAGGCCGCCAATCGCGCGATGTACTGGTTGTGGAGCGAATACGGGTTGAAGAAGGGCGTGATGCCGAAGAAAGCCGAGCGCGCGCCTGGCAGCAAACCACGCGTCAACATCGTGGGCCCCTGTTACGGCACGTTCAACATGCCGAGTGATCTCGCTGAAATTCGTCGGCTGGTGGAAGGCATTGGCTGCGAGATCAACCTGGTGTTTCCGCTGGGCAGTCACCTCGCCGATGTCCCGCGTCTGGTGGATGCCGACGTGACCGTGTGTATGTACCGCGAGTTTGGCCGGCAGCTTTGCGAAGCACTGGACATGCCGTACCTGCAGGCACCCATCGGCTTGTTCTCGACGACGGCATTCCTGCGCAAGTTAGGCGAGCTCACTGGCGTCAACCCCGAGCCATTCATCGAGCGCGAAAAACACACCACGATCAAGCCGTTGTGGGATTTGTGGCGCAGCGTTACGCAGGATTTCTTTGCCACCGCCAGTTTTGCCATCGCTGCGACGGAAACCTACGCGCGCGGCGTGCGAAATTTTCTCGAAACAGAAATGGGGTTGCCCTGTACGTTCTCGTTCGCGAGAAAGCCAGGCGTCAAACCCGACAATCAGGCGGTGCGTGAGGCCATTCGTACCAAGCCGCCGATGATCCTGTTCGGTTCGTTCAACGAGCGCATGTATCTCGCCGAGCTTGGGGGCCGTTCGTTGTACATCCCGGCATCATTCCCGGGTGCCATCATTCGTCGGCATACGGGTACACCCTTCATGGGGTATGCCGGCGCGACGTATCTCATTCAGGAAGTGTGCAACGCGCTGTTTGACGCGCTGTTCCACATCATTCCGCTGGGTACGGAACTCGATAAGGTCGACGCGTCACCGGCACGCAATGTGCGGCAACTGCCGTGGGACAGCGATGCCAGTGACGAGTTGAACACGCGTGTCGAACAGGAACCGTTTGTCGTCCGCATCTCCGCCTCCAAACGCCTGCGAGACAGTGCCGAACGAGAGGCCATGCGGACGGGCGACGAGCGGGTGTCGCTGCAGCACCTGCTTACGGTGGCGGGAGCAACCGCATGATGATTTCGGCCACGCGTTCGGGTTGTTCTTCGTGGGCCAGGTGTCCCGCGTCCGGCAACGTGACGAGTGCTACATGGGACAGCCGTTTGGCCACCTGCGCAGTTGCCGCGGCGGGGACCCATCCGTCTTTTGCGCCCAGGATCAACGTGACGCGATTGGCCAGCGCGGGTAGTCGCTCAGCCAGCGCGTGCAGGTTCCACTCGGCGAACATGGACATGAGCGCCGACGCGTGCCGGTCGGATTTGGCGAACGCGCGGTACAACGCCAGTTGTTCGGGGCGCACCACGCTGCCGGTGGAACGCATGAGTGAGTTGAACACGAAATCGCTGTCGGCGAGGCGGGCTGTCAGGTATCCGACGATGCCCGTTCCCGTCAGTGTCTGCACAGCGGGTGTGAGCAAGGTCATGAGAGAGCTGGGTGGAGCGAGCGCGGGATTGACGCCAACTACGGCGCACTCCGGCCAATCACGCGCCAACCACAGTGCCAGTGCTCCGCCCGCCGAGTGGCCGACGAGTATGTCGGGGCGAATGTCCAGCACGCGCAAGAGTTCGCGCACCCCGTCCGCCATGTTGCTCATGGACAGTTTGTCAGCGGGCGGAAACGATGTGAAACCGTGCCCGGGCAAGTCGGGTGCGACGACGGTGCATTGCCGGGCGAGCAGCGGCGTGATGTAGCGCCAGGAGTGGTTGGCGGCGCCCGAGCCATGCAGGAGCACCACAGGTGGACCCGTTCCGGAAACCTGCACGTGCCAACGCAATCCGGCCGCATCGACGAAACGACTTGCGGCGGCGTTCGGCCAGCGAGTACCGAGAGAGTCCCAGGTCAGCAGTGAGTTCACGCGGAACAAGTTAGCAGGTGTTGGACGGTGCGAAACAGACGGCACAACACAGGTGGCGGCACAATGGTTGGTTAGGTGTCAACGTTGCGGGCAGCGGCGTTGGTGTTTTTCCGGCCATTGTGCCCGCCAGTTGTCTGGGCACTGGTGGTAAGCGACGCACACGGGGTGCGTCGTGCTGGTGCAGGTTCACAGGCAAGAGGATACCAGGAGGTATCACATGGCTCAGGGAAGTGGAATGAGCGGCCTCAGTGAAGATGAAGCCAAGGGCTTTCATGGCATGTTCATGATGAGCTTTCTGCTCTTCGTCGGCATTGCAACCGCAGCGCACTTTGCCGCATGGCAATGGCGTCCATGGTTTCCAGGTCCGAACGGCTACACGGCCACCGCTCACACGACGGCGCCCGCCGTTGTGGCCAACAAGTAAACGGAGACCATCATGCATCGTGTCTGGATGATCTTCAATCCGCAGCGCACGCTGTTGGCGCTGTTCACGTTCCTGTTTGTGTTGGCGTTGTTGATTCACTTCATGCTGCTCAGCACCAGCCGTTTCAACTGGCTGGGAACGGGTGGGGCAATGGCCACGTCCGAAATGAGTCCATTGCCGCCCGGCGGCAAATAACATCGGGACGAGGTACCGAGTTCGGCCTATCCGGCCCGAACCGGGTTGTGGGAAAACGTGATTTCGGCAGGTGGCGCACGTCATGGTGCGTCACCTCCGACATCCGGCGGATACAATGTGACACATCAATTTCTGTAGTACCTTCCCGGAGATCGCAGCATGGCCATGCTGAGTTTTGAACAGAAGTATCGCGTACGCGGCGGTACACTTTTAGGCGGAGACCTCTTCGACTTCTGGGTCGGACCGTTCTACGTGGGTATTTTTGGAGTGAGCACCATCTTCTTCTCGGTGCTCGGGACGCTGTTGCTCATTTGGGGCGCGGCGCTCGGGCCGACGTGGAATATCTGGCAAATAAACATTGCTCCGCCCGATCTGAAATACGGGTTGGGTTTTGCGCCGCTGGCAGAAGGTGGGTTGTGGCAACTGGTCACTATCTGCGCAAGTGGTGCCTTCTTTTCGTGGGCGCTCAGGCAGGTGGAAATCAGCCGCAAGCTCGGCATGGGCTATCACGTGCCCTTCGCGTACGGTGTTGCCGTACTGGCGTACATCACCCTCGTGATTTTCCGCCCCGTACTACTGGGCGCCTGGGGACACGGGTTTCCGTACGGGATTCTCAGTCATCTCGACTGGGTCTCGAATGTCGGCTATCAGTACCTGCATTTTCATTACAATCCGGCGCACATGATTGCGATCACGTTCTTCTTTACGTGTACGCTCGCGCTCAGCATGCATGGTTCCATCATCCTGTCCGTTACGAATCCGCAAAAGGGCGAACCCGTCAAGACCAGCGAACACGAGAACACTTACTTCCGTGATCTGCTGGGATACTCCATTGGCGCCATCGGTATTCATCGGCTTGGTCTTGCGCTCGCACTCGGTGCCGGTTTCTTCAGCGCGGTCTGCATCATCATCAGCGGACCGATTTGGACGAAGGGCTGGCCTGAATGGTGGAGCTGGTGGCTCAATCTTCCCATCTGGCGCTGAGGGGCGCTCGCATGCTCGAGTATCAGAATCTCTTCAATCGCGTGCAGGTGCACACAACGGTGCCCGATCCCGGTGTGCCCATCGAACAATCAAACTGGGTGCGACAGCTCCCACCGTCGTTCAACCGTTTGCTCGGCATCATTGGTGATGCGCAAATTGGTCCGATCTATCTCGGATTCACGGGTGTCGCGTCGTTGGTCTTCGGATTTCTGGCTTTCGAAATCATCGGCCTGAACATGTGGGCGTCCGTCGGCTGGGACCCGGTGCAGTTCATTCGCCAGCTTCCATGGTTGGCCCTTGAACCGCCGTCACCGGCGTACGGATTGTCGCTTCCGCCGCTGCAGAAAGGCGGGTGGTGGCTAATGGCCGGGTTTTTCCTCACCGTGAGCATCATGTTGTGGTGGGTGCGCGTGTACCGCCGTGCCCGAGCGCTTGGGTTGGGGACACATCTGGCCTGGGCGTTCGCGTCGGCAATTTTTCTCTATCTGACGCTCGGATTTATTCGACCGGTGTTGATGGGCAGCTGGGGCGAAGCGGTCCCATTTGGAATTTTCCCGCATCTCGATTGGACCGCGGCCTTCTCCATTCGATATGGGAACCTGTTCTACAATCCGTTCCACATGCTGTCGATCGCATTCCTGTACGGATCGACGCTGCTGTTCGCCATGCACGGGGCGACCATTCTGGCGACCAGTCGCTTAGGGGCCGAACGTGAAATTGAACAGATCACGGACCGCGGAACAGGTGCCGAACGCGCCCAATTGTTCTGGCGCTGGACGATGGGCTGGAACGCGACAATGGAGTCGATTCACCGCTGGTGCTGGTGGTTTGCATTCCTCGTCACGTTTACTGGAGCCATTGGTATTCTGCTCACGGGCACCGTCGTAGATAACTGGTACTTGTGGGCCGTCAAACACGGCGTCGCCCCGTCCTACCCGGCCACAATCAACATCACCCCGGAAAAAATGCAGGATTTGCGCGGCCAATATCAGGGCGCGTCCCCGCAAGCATTTCCGGTTCCTGTGGTACCGGCCCCGCGCATTGTCGTGCCACCCGCCGATTCAACAGCACCCGTGCAGTTGCTGGTGCCAGCCGGCGCCGCACCGCGCACTGACAGCGTGAGGAAGAATCCATGAAGCGCGTTCTCGGAGTAATAGTGCTCGCAACCCTCGCCGCCTGCGAGCCCGGTACGAAGGATACGGTGCAGGTGGGGTATCGCGGGGTCGCCCAGGAAATCAATTATGATCGCTCCTCGCAAAAAGAGATTGCCGCGGCCAATGTGGCCCCGGCACCACTCCCGCCGGCATCCGAGCCTTCGCCTCCCGTGAAGTGGCAGAACGTCCAGGTCCTGACCGATGTCAGTGCGAACGAAATGACTCGCACGATGATCGCGATGACCAACTGGGTGTCACCCAAACAAGGGTGTAACTACTGCCACAACCCGGCCAACTTCGCCTCGGACGAGAAATACACCAAGGTCACGGCCCGGCGTATGCTCGAAATGACGCGATACGTCAACAGCGAGTACAAGGCACACGTGCAAGGCACCGGCGTAACGTGTTACTCGTGTCATCGCGGCAACAACATCCCACAGTACGGGGTCTGGTCGTTTACCGATGCCGATCAATGGCGGCGCGCATATCTCGATCGCTCGGACATCCGCGTGCAGTCAATTTCCGTCAAGCCAACGCCGGTGAACAGAAGCTCCGTCAAGCAGACCGAGAACACGTATGCCTTAATGATGAACGTGTCTTCGGCGCTCGGCGTGAACTGCACGTTCTGTCACAACAGCCGCGCGTGGGCCAGTTGGCAGAATGCACCACCGGCGCGCATCACGTCGCTGTACGGATTCCGCATGGTGCGAGACATCAATAGCACCTACATCGCTTCGTTGAATACCGTCCTGCCACCAAACCGGCTGGGTGTACACAAGGATGCACCAAAGGTCAGCTGCATCACCTGCCACCAGGGCGTGAACAAGCCACTGTTGGGCGCGCAAATGGTAAAGGACTATCCCGCACTGTGGGGTGCCCCTACGTGGACGCGTGGCGGGCCCAGCGACACGGTGAGCCGGGGTTATACCGACTTCCGGGAAGCCGATTCAACCACGTCAGACCGTGCGCCAATTCTGAGGCCGGAGTTCGCACGTCCGCTGCCAGCACCAGTTCCGCCAAAGTCGGGCGGCAACTAGCCAGATAGTGCGCGCGGCGCGCAAAGCCGCGCGCTGGTACCAAAGAAACGAGGACACCGCGAACGCGGTGTCCTCGTTTCTTTGGTTTTCGGCCTTCACCACGCCACGTCCACCGCGTGCGCCCGGAACGGACTAGGGCGCCGCCTGCTTCAACGCCGCATGCGCTGCGGCCAACCGTGCGACGGGAACCCGGAAGGGTGAGCACGACACATAATCCAGGCCGGCGTTGTGGAAGAACGACACCGACCGTGGCTCGCCGCCATGTTCACCGCAAATGCCAACCTTGATATCGGGCCGTGTTTCGCGTCCCGCACGCACGGCCCAGGAAATCAACTTTCCAACGCCGGGTTCATCGAGCACCGCGAACGGATCGTCCTGGAAGATTCCGTGCTCGAGATAAAACGGCAGGAACCGTCCGGCATCATCGCGACTCAGGCCGAGCGTTGTTTGCGTCAGGTCGTTCGTTCCAAACGAAAAGAACTCTGCGCTCAATGCAATTTCATCCGCCGTCATGGCAGCGCGTGGCAGCTCGATCATCGTGCCAACCAGGTACGGAATCCGTTCGACCAACGCGCCCATCAGGTGGTCGGCGACGCGGTCGACGATGGCGCGTTGGTTCTTGAACTCCGCCAACGTGGCCACCAACGGCACCATAATTTCCGGATGTACCGCGATGCCGCGCAGCCGTACCAGCATGGCGGCCTCGAAAATGGCGCGTGCCTGCATCTCGGTGATTTCCGGATACACAATGCCCAGACGGCACCCGCGATGTCCCAGCATGGGATTGGACTCGCGCAAACCGTCCACGATGCGCGCCAGGTCGTGGCGCTCCATTTTGAGCGTGCGCGCCAACAGCTTCGATTCTTCGCCGCCGTGTGGCAGAAATTCGTGCAGTGGAGGGTCGAGTAAGCGAATGGTGACGGGTAATCCATTCATCGCTTCGAAGATGCCTTCAAAATCGGCGCGTTGCATGGGTAACAACTTGGCCAGCGCAGCGCGGCGGCCCTTTTCGTCGTGCGCGACGATCATTTCGCGCATGGCATTAATGCGGTCGCCTTCAAAGAACATGTGCTCGGTGCGACAGAGTCCAATTCCCTCCGCGCCAAAATTCCGGGCAACTTGCGCATCGCGTGGGGTGTCGGCGTTGGCGCGTACGCGCAGGCGTCTTTCCCGGTCGGCCCAACGCATGATTTGCGAGAACGCCTGAAACACGGGCGCTTCACTTTCCTTGAGCGAACCCACCGTTACCCGCATCACTTCGGAAGGCACGGTCGGCAATTCGCCGAGGAAGACGCGTCCAGTCGCACCGTCCAGCGTAATCCAGTCGCCTTCCTTGACCACGTGTTCCCCGACCGTGAACTGGCGCTGGCCTTCCGTGATATGAATTTCGTGGCACCCAACGATGGCGCATTTACCCATGCCACGCGCGACAACCGCGGCGTGACTGGTCATGCCGCCGCGCGCGGTGAGCACGGCGCGCGCGGCCACCAGTCCGTGAAAATCTTCCGGCGTGGTTTCTTCACGAACCAGAATGACATGCTCACCTGCGGCCGCGCGCGTTTCGGCGGCGTCGGGATCGAACACGGCCACGCCGCTGGCCGCGCCGGGACTGGCCGGTAATCCCGTGGCAATCGGGTCGGTGATAAACGACGGGTCGATGACCCGATGCAGCAATTGATCCAGCTGTCCCGGCTGGACGCGCAGCACGGCTTCGCGCTCGGAAATCATGCCTTCCGCGACCATGTCGGTTGCGATGCGAAGCGCTGCAGCCGTGGTCCGTTTACCCGTCCGGGTCTGTAACAGATACAGCATACCGCGCTCGACCGTGAATTCGATGTCCTGCATGTCACGGAAATGCAGTTCCAGGTTGTTCTGCGTCTCCAGCAGCTGTTCGTACGCGCCGGGCAGGCGAACGGCCATTTCATCGATAGGCAACGGCGTGCGGATGCCTGCCACGACGTCTTCACCCTGCGCGTTTATCAGAAATTCGCCGTAGAACCGTCGCTCGCCCGTGCTGGGATCGCGCGTAAACGCGACGCCGGTACCCGAATCGTCACCCATGTTGCCAAAGACCATCGACACCACATTCACGCCCGTTCCCAGGGTGTCGGGAATGTTATTTACCTTGCGATAATCCACCGCTTTCTTGAGCGTCCACGACCGCCACACGGCCTGAATGGCTCCCCACAACTGCTCGCGTGGATCGGAGGGGAATTCAGCGCCGGTGGCAAATCGCACCAGTTGCTGATACTCGCGCACGAGCGCGATCAGCGATTCTGCACTCAGGTCGGCGTCGGTGGCCGCACCGGTCATAATGCGCTTGGTGCTCAAGAGCTGCTCAAATCGCGAAATCGGAATATTGAGCACGACATCGCTGTACATCTGCAGAAAACGGCGGTACGAATCGTACGCAAATCGTTCATTGCCACTGGCTGTGACCAGACCGCGAACGGTGTTGTCGTTCAGGCCGAGATTCAGAATGGTTTCCATCATGCCAGGCATGGAGACCGAGGCCCCCGATCGCACGGAAACCAACAGCGGGTTGTTCGGATCGCCAAACTTCTTGCCGGAAACAACTTCGAGTCGCTCAAGGGCCGTCTGCACCTCGCCTTCAAGCAACGACGGCACTTCGTGGCCGCTGAGGTACGTGACGCAACACGCGGTGCTGATGGTGAATCCAGGCGGAACCGGAACGCCAATGTTGGTCATTTCGGCAAGATTCGCGCCCTTGCCTCCCAGTTCCAGTCGCATCTCCCTGGTGCCGTCGGCTTGCCCATCGCCGAAAAAATACACGGCACGCTTCACTTCGCCGGCCCCGTCAGGAGTTGTTCAAAGGATGCCAGATTCGTGGCACCATACGCTTTGAGTTCGAGATGATTAGCGGTGGCCGAATCATCAAGGGTCAGTCGGCCGTCCGACCACTTGACCAGATAAAACGGCACCTCGGGTCCGACGTTTGCCAGGCGGCGCTGTCGTGCCAGGGCCCGCAAGGCACCGCGCACAAACCCACCATTGCCCGTTGGAAGCGGTTCCATTTGCAGCTGATGCTGCACGTCGAACACACTCACGCTGCCATCCGGGAGGTCAGAGAAGATCAGGGCGCGCGAGGCCACCGCCGTGGCAGTTGATTGCTGGCCCAGGGTGCCGGTGTTGGCCAGACGGGCTACGGCCGCCAGCGAAATCACAACGACGGCAAATGCCCCGGCTATGAGCAGCGCGCCGCGCGGGACGCCGGCATTGCCCGAAGTGACTTCTTCGTCGATGTGAATGAAAGCCATGAGGTGCGTACCACTGTTGCAGTTGTGATCAGGAGGTCGCCAACACGATGTTGCGCTGTGTCCCGGCAGATGGTGCGGTCTGCAAGGTTGGTTCGGTGCTGCCGGACTCCGCCGTGGCGAGCAGCGCCACGCGCAGCGTTTCCCCGACGACCGCAATGTCCGGCAAATCTCGCAGCAGCGGTTCCGGATACCGAACTCGCCACGGGCGGGCATGAGGCCACAATACCGCGTAAGCGACGCGATTTTTGTTCGCGAGTTTGAGCGACAGGTTGCCGCCGCCATTCGCGCGCTGCTTGATCCCCACGCTTTCAATCACGTGGAGTGGAATGTTGAGGACGATAGGCAGCGCAATGCCGACCTTCATCACCACGCGCTTGTCCGTAATGGCGTACAGTGTCGTGCGGGCGGATAATTTCGCCACCGTCACTGCGAATGCGATCGCCATGATACCGCCCAGCGCCAACAATCCCGCAGATGACACCATCGCCTCCACGAACGCTGGTGCATCGCGATTGAGGATGGCCGTCAGCACAATCAGGCCCAGGAAGTAAATCGCGATCTTCCGGGCGTGAAACGCGTGCACGGCCATCGAACGGAACTGAGGCGAACCCTGCCAGAGCAACCGTTCTCCCTCTGGCAGCGGCATTTCGACGCCCGGCAGATACGTGCTCAAAAGTGGGGCTCCTGTCGATCGGGAGTGGCATACAGATACCCACTGGAGTAGTACGCCATAATGCGATCTTCTTCCAGCAATGTCACCCGGTCGGGCGATGCGATGGCCGGCACCTGCGCAAACTGACTGGCCAGAATGGACTTGACCATCACTTGATTGGCTCTGGCCCGAATGCGCGTACACGTGAACGGCAACAGCACAGTGTGCGAGAGGCCCGTGACCTGGACCTCGTAATATCGCGGGCTGGGCTCGGCACGATCGACCCAGATATCGACCACCGTGCCTGCCGCCAGCTTATCGCCACCGATAACCGTCATGCCGCGCGCATCGGGACTTTCAGGGTCAAGATGATAGCCGGGAGCCGCTCGGAGTGGGACAATGCGTGCGAGTCCGTGCAGGGTGAGATCAGGAACATCCGGGCGGTTGGCATACGCCGCCGGACCCATGTTGCTCAACATCGCGTTGCCTTCCGGCACCAGCGGGGCGCCTGGGCTCCTCATCGTCCTGTCAAACATTGTGAGGCTCCTCCGCGCCGTCAGTGTCGCCCGCGCGCTCGACCGATGAACGTGCAATGAACTGCTTTTCACCCGGGGCCGTTGGCCAGCCGTTGACGGGGCCGTGATCCGACTCCAGCGGGTACCCTTCGCGCTTGTCTTCGCGCCGCAAGTACACGACGAGCGCGAAAAAGAAAAGCCAAAACGCGTACAATACCAACTGCGCGAAATCGAAGTTCTGTGAGAAATTCATGTCTGCTCCGGTAACAGTGCGGCGGGGAGAACTAGCCGGGAAGATCGGCGAGACCGAGTTTCACCTGGCGTTTGATACGCCGCGACGCACCGAGTGGTGCAACCAGCGGGCCAAGTGCAACCAGCGTACAAAACAACAGGGCAACCTCGATGTGATACACCACGCTGTACGGCACCGACGGCGCGCTCAGCGCGGTGCCCCAATGTCCCGCTCGCGTAAGCGGGGAGAGGACGTCATATAACACTCCGCTGGTCGCCAGTGCGAGCCCTTCACTGATGGCAAACACCGCGCCCCACGCCCCAAGTGCAATCCCGTGTTGTGTCGCGTCGCGCAGGTTCATGGCAAAGGTGAGCGTGCCGACTGCAAACATCCCTTCCCCAAATCCAATCAGGCCGGTGCCCGCGCGAAACAACGGAGCCGATGACAGCGGCGCCGCAAACACCACGGCGGCCAGACCCGCTGTGCCAACAAGGACACCGGTCGCTGTCAAGCGCCCTGCATCGGCACCACGCAGCAGTGCACGCCCCGCCACGATAAACGCCAGAATGGAGCCAGCCGAAAACACCGCCGTCAACGCCGTCGTCGCACTGACGCTTAACCCGAGAATCTCCGCGCCGTACGGCTCCAGCAGCACATCCTGCAGGTTGAACGCAAATGTGCCCAGCGCGACCACTACCAGCAGGCGAATCGCATCACCGCCGGCCACAAACACCCGCCACGCTTCGCGAAAACGAGGGCGTCGTTCGGCCACTTCTTCACGGCTCATTGGCTTGCGCGCTTCCTGCTTCCACAACGCCACCATGTTGAGCGCCATGGTCACCATCGCGGCCCCCTGAATAACCTTGATCAGGCGAAGCTGTGAAAAATCGCGCAACAGCAAGCCGAATACCAGCGAACTGCCCACAATTCCAACCAGCAACATGATGTACAGCAGCGCGACAACGCGCGGCCGGACATTCGCAGGCGCCAGATCATTCGCCAGCGCCAATCCCGCCGTCTGCGTCACGTAGGCGCCCGCACCCACCATCAGAAACGCCAACGCCGCGAGCGTGCGCGCGGCCGCAACGCTGCCATTGGTGTCGCCAGACAGCAGAATGAGAGCGAACGGCATAATGGCGAGGCCGCCAAATTGAATCACCGAACCAAACCAAATGAACGGAACCCGCCGCCAGCCAAGTGCGGAACGGTAGGTGTCCGAGCGGAACCCCAGAAACGCGCGGAACGGTGCGACGAGCAGGGGCAACGACACCATAATGGCAACCAGCGTCGTAGGCACCTGCAACTCGACGATCATCACGCGGTTCAGCGTGCCGGTCAGCAGGGCCGCTGCCAATCCCACGGCAATTTGAAACAGCCCAAGACGCAACAAGCGGGGCAGTGGCAATGCGACAGTGGCAACATCTGCAAACGGCATCCAACGCCGATCGAGATTCGCCCACTGCTTTACCATCAGCTGCTGCACCCGCCCTGAACGTCTGGCCACTACCACACCGGCGACATACGGGGGTCGGCCCGGTACGCGTTGCGTGTCACACGCATGGTGTACAGCCGCACCAACTGATAGGCGTTGGACGCCAGCAACCGGAACGATTGCAACTTGCCCACCACCCCTCCACGCTCGCGCGCCCTGGTCAGCGCATCCGTATTGGCGGCAATCGCCGCCAGGCGTGCCCAGAACGCTGGATTATCCACGGGCAGGCTGACAGGGAACACCTGCGCGGTAATCTGGCTGGTCAGCTTGATAACCCGCTGATCGTAGTCCTCCACGTTGAATCCCAACGCTTCATAGAACTCATGCCGGATGTGATCGCGCACATACATCGTGGCAAACACGGCCAGCAGGAAAAAGCGGATCCACAACTTGTTGCGACCCTCGAGAATCTCGGGATTGGCACGCATCAGCATGGCAAACCCTTCCCCATGCCGAAACTCGTCCTGGCACCAGTTCTCAAACCACTTGAAAATTGGGTGAAACTGGTACTGCGGGTTCTTCTGAAGGTGCCGAAAAATCGTGATGTAGCGTGCGTACCCGATCTTCTCCGACAGGTAGGTCGCGTAAAAAATGAATTTCGGCTGGAAATATGTGTACTTCTTGGCCTTCGTCAGAAAGGAAAGATCAACCGCGACGTTGAAATCCTTCAGCGTGTGGTTGATGAACCCGGCGTGACGTCCTTCATCCCGGCTCATGACACCGAACAGCTCGCGCACGTCCGGATTCTTCACGCGCTTCTTGATTTCGGCGTACAGAATACACCCGGAAAATTCGGCCGTCACCGAACTTACCAGAAACTCAATGAACTGCTGGCGCAGTTTCGGATCCATCCCGGAAAAATCCGCGTCGAACTCCGCGTTACGCTTGAAGTGATCCTTGTTGGGATCGCGGCGGAATTCAGCGACCAGTGCGTCCCACATCTCGCGAACCGGGGTGACGTCCAGCTTATCCAGCGCGGCGAAATCCGTGGTGTAGAACCGGGGACTGAGTGCGGCATCCTGCTGCGCGGCCCGCGTGACCTCATTGACTTCGCGCGCGCGCGGCAACTCAGCGGAACGCGGATCGATTGGCAAAGCGGTTTGAGTTGGATACATGATTTCAGCCCTCGAACCCGACGTCATACAAATCCTGAAAACCAAAACGCCCCGTGAATTTGGTCCACGTACGCCGAAACACGCCCGCGTGGGCCACCTCGGCCTGCGACGTAAACACACGCTTTTCGCCAAGTGCGATGCGGGACGGCAGTCCGCGCACCGTTACGGCGTCGCCAGGTCCCACCTGGACGTCGCCGAGGTCAACGTGTGCATGGAAGTGTTCGTGCGTGGCCTCGAGATCGACCGTACAGGGTACTGTGCGAGAGTTCATTGGGCAGTCTCCGCGTGTCGCAGCTCAACTGCCTGCGAAATGTAAAATCCTCCGGATATCCGGAGCGTTTGTTGCAGATGCCAGCCATCAGCTTCGAACACCTTCACGCCCCGCGCAAGTACCGACTTCGAGATAGGCTCAATCGCTGGGGCGCGTTCCCCCCGGGGAAAAGCGCGGCCGAGCGTGTGCAGGACCATGAGCACCGGCGTGCGCGGTACCACCGTGAACAGTACGGACCGTGTGGCGCGCGCACGAAAGCCATCCACCACCGACAACATTTCGGGAGCCCGATAGTGGATGATCGAATCCATCGCCACCACATGGTCGAACGTGCCCAGGGAAGCATCGAACATATCGCCCGCCCGGAACTCGATGCGTTCGCGCAGCTCCGCCGGCGTGCGTTCTTCGGCTAGTTGCACCAGCGATGGCGCCAAATCGATGGCCACCACCTGCGCGCCACGCGCAGCAAGATCGATGGCCAGGGCGCCCGTTCCGCAGCCCGCATCAAGAATGCGGCGTCCGGTCAGGTCGGCGGGGAGCCACGAGGCCAGAGTGGTCCGCATGCGGTCGCGCGCCGCGCGCACGCTGCGCCGAACGGCGCTTACCGGCGCGTCGCTGGTGAGCTGCGCCCATGCGACAGAAGCCGTGCGGTCGAAATACTCCGCAATCCACGCCCGGCGCGCGACATAGTCTGCGCTACCGTTGGCGGCCGAGTTGGGAAGCACACGGTCCATCAGTCGAAACCCAACAAGTCGAAAATATCGCGATCCTTCATCGGGCTGACGTGCACCTGAGGCACATCGCCGAACATGCCCGACGCCAGTTTGGTGTACTCGTCTCGCACCATCTGAATTTCGTCGGTTGTTTCCATCTCAAACAGCGTTTGCTTCTTGAGCCGGCTGCGCCGAATGACGTCAAGATCGGGGAACTTCGCTCGCAGCGTGAGGCCCACGCGGCTGGTGAACTTGTCAATCTCGTCGGTGTCGCGACACCGATTGGCAATGACTCCACCCAGGCGCACCCGATAGTTCTTTGATTTCGCCTGAATGGCCGCGACAATTCGATTCATGGCGAAAATGGAATCGAAGTCGTTGGCGGTCACGATCAACGCGTAATCGGCGTGCTGCAGCGGCGCGGCAAATCCCCCGCACACGACGTCGCCCAGCACATCAAAAATCACGACGTCGGTATCTTCGAGCAGGTGATGTTCGTTCAGCAATTTGACCGTCTGGCCGACCACGTAACCGCCGCAACCAGTACCCGCCGGTGGGCCACCCGCCTCGACACACTTCACGCCGGCAAATCCCTCGAACACAAAGTCTTCGGGGCGCAACTCCTCCGCGTGAAAATCCACGCCTTCCAGCGCGTCGATGACCGTGGGCACCATGCGTTTGGTGAGCGTAAACGTCGAGTCGTGTTTCGGATCGCAGCCAATTTGCAACACCCGTTTGCCAAGTTTGGCAAATGCGACCGAAAGGTTGGACGACGTCGTAGACTTTCCAATGCCACCTTTGCCATACACGGCAATGGTTAACGCGCCGTTGATTTTGGACCGCGGATCGCGCGCATCCTGATGTACCTGCACACTTCCGTCGCCGTCACCGAGAATGGGCAGCTTGATTGCTGTGGTCACGTCAGTACTCCTTCAATGCGATCTTCGAGGTCGGCACTGGCTGCCCGCAAGGCGTCGAGCGTCGCCTCGTCTGGCTGCCAGTAGCCCCGGTTGTGCGCCTCGAGAAGTCTTCCCGTCATTTGCAGTGTGGCGTGTGGGTTTATATCGGCCATTCGTTCGCGCATGGTTTCGTCCATGATAAAGGTGTCGGCCACGTCGCGATACACCCACGCCGGCGTCGCGCCGGTCGTCGCTGACCAACCCACACTGTTGGTCACGCGTGTTGAGATGGCACGCACGCCTTCGTGCCCGGAACGAAGCATGCCTTCGTACCAGCGGGGGTTGAGCAGGCGCGTGCGTGATTCGAACGCCACCTGTTCTTCAAGCGAGCGAATCTTTCCTTCGGCGCCGGTCTGGTCGCCCATGTATACCGGCGTCGCCGACCCGCGCGCCGCACCAACAGCCCGATTCAGACCGCCCAGCGAATCGAAATATTGATCGACGTCTGTAGCGCCCAGTTCGACGCTGTCCAGCATCTGATAACTCAGTTCCGCACCCGCCAACACCCGGTTGAAGAGCTCCGGATTGGCAACGCCCGTATCTTGCATGCCGTAGCTGAAACTCTTCCGGCGCGCGAAGGAATCGCCGAGTTCCTGCTCGTTGCTCCAGGTGCTGGAATCGACCAGCAAATTCACGTTGGCGCCGTACGCGCCCTCCGCGTTGCTGAAGACACGAAGCGACGCCGTCTCAAGGTCACAACCCAGCGCTTGCATGTGCGCGAGCGCGTTGGCCCGCAGATAGTTGTGCGTTGCCGGTTCGTCCGCCTGGGCGCACAGCAACGCGGCCTCGGCCAGCATACGCGTCTGCAGCGGAAACAAATCGCGAAATACGCCGGACAGCGTGATTGCCACATCAATGCGCGCACGGCCCAGTTCCGCGAGTGGCAGGAGTCGTGCCCCAGACAAACGGCCCAGTCCATCAAACCGAGGGGCCGCACCCATCAACGCCAACGCCTGCGCAATGGCACCGCCTTCGGACTTCATGTTATCGGTGCCCCACAAGACCAGCGCGACGGTTTTCGGCAAGGCGCCATGTTCGCTGGCATGACGCTCCAGCAACCGCTCGGCCTGCAACAGCCCCTCGCGCATGGCAATCGCGGTCGGAACGCGGTAGGGGTCGAACCCGAACACATTGCGGCCGGTGGGAAGCACCTCGGGATTGCGCAGGACATCGCCGCCCACCGCCGGTGCGATGAACCGTCCATCCAGCGCTCGCAGCAGACCGTCCATTTCCGCGTCCGCGAGCAGATGCGTATTCACCTGACGCAAGTGCGCGACCAGTTTGGCAGCCGTCGCCGGACAGTCGTTCGATCCGTCTACTATCCAGCGCCTGACGGCATCATTTTCGCTGACCGTACCCACGACATCGCCAATAGCTGGCAACTCGAGATCGGCCCGCGCATGACGAGACATCGCCACCATGAGCGACACGCGCTGTTCGGCCGACGGGGCCTTCCCAACCGTGTGCAATCCGTCGGGAATCAACGCGTACTCAAGCTCCAGCAGTTTTTCCCTGAGCGCGTCCAGCCGAATGGGCGCATCGCCGTTCCACAATGGCGCGGACGGGACGAGCTCGAGCTTCGCGGCTTGTTCCTGAATCTCGGCCACCTGCGTGTAGAACGCGTCGACGTTCGATGCGCGGTCAATCAGCCGAACACGATCCAGCGACGCCTTGAGCTCCAGCAGACCGCGATACAGCCCGGCGTTGGTAATGGGCGGCGTCAAATACGACACCAGGGTTGCCGCACCGCGCCGCTTGGCCAGTGTGCCTTCCGACGGATTGTTCGAGGCGTACAAGTAGACATTGGGCACGTCGGCAATGAGGCGATCGGGCCAGCACGATGCGTCCAGTCCGCTCTGCTTGCCCGGCATGAATTCCAGCGCCCCGTGGGTGCCGAAGTGCAGCAGCACATCGGCCCCAAAGTCTTCGCGTATCCAGCGGTAAAACGCGACGAAGGCGTGGGTGGGTGCAAATCCCTTCTCGAACAGCAGGCGCATGGGGTCGCCCTCGTATCCGAACGCGGGTTGCACGCCAACAAACACGTTGCCAAACCGTTCGCCCATCACGAACAGTGAAGCGCCGTCCGTCAGTTGTTTGCCCGGGGCGGGTCCCCACACCTGCTCCAGCTCGGCCAACCAGGGCTCGCGCTGCACATGCGAGTCGACGGGCACACGCGCATGCACATTCGCCAACACCGCATTCCGTTCCGAATTTCCCTCGGTCACCATGCTGCGCAGCGCGGCGACCGACTCGGGCACGTCCACCGAGTAGCCGGCCTGCTGCATGGCCCGCATGGTATTCAGCAGCGAAGCAAACACATCGAGATACGCGGCGGTGCCGGCGTTACCCGTGTTCGGCGGGAAACCAAACAGGACAATGCCGACCTTGCGATTCGCACGTGCCGAGCGACGCAGCGCCACCAAACGGCGCACCCGCGAAACCAGTTGATTGACTCGCTCGTTCACCGGTTGTGTACTGGCACCGGCGACACCGTTGGCGGAGATGTCCTTGCCCGCAAATACTATGGAATTGGTGGCGCCTTCCAACTCGGGAATGGCCACCTGCAGGGTTGACTGCAGCGAATTCAACCCGCGTGGGTCGGCCTGCCACTCCTGAATGCTCTGAAACTCCAGCGACTGTGCAACGATGTACGGAACGTCCAGCTGCGCAAGGACCTTCCGCGCCGACGCCGCGTCACTGTAGGCGGGGCCCCCCACCAGCGAAAACCCGGTCAGCGACAACAGTGCGTCAATCGTACTCACGCCGTTCGCGTCCAAAAAGTACTGCGTCACCGCGGCGCGATTGTCCAACGCGGATGCAAAGGCCGGCACGACCTGCAGCCCAGCCGCCTCCAGGCCGCGAATGACCGCGTCGTAATGCGAGGTATTCTCGGCCAGTACATACGAGCGCATGATGAGCAGTCCGACCCGCCCCTTGGCGTCCTTCCGCACGGGCAACGCTTGCACATCCGTGGCAACCCGGCCGCGCATGTCCGGGTGATACAGGCCGGTTTCCGGATATTCGGCGGGCGCGGCAATCGCGCCAACTGACGTAGTGCCCGTTGCATATCGCGAGACGAAATACCGAATCATGTTTGCGATGTTGTCGGCACTGCCGGCCAACCAGTACTGCAACATGACGTAGTATGCCCGCACATCCTGGGCGGTCCCTGGCACGTACTTGAGCAGTTTCGGAACACGGCGCAATGCGGCCATTTGCCGTTCGCCCGAACTGCCTTCTGTGCGTTTGCCGCCCATCAGACGACGCATGATGGAGAGGGGTGACCAGGGGCTCTTGTCACCACTACCGCCCATGCTGAAACTGCGCATACGCGTGCATTTCATGAGCTCGGCCGAGCAAAGTGCGACCATCACGGCGTCACAGTGGTCGGCGCGTGCCGCGAGCACGTCGCGAATGGCCGTCACCTGATCTTCCATGAACAACTGGGTCACCACGATCAGGTCGGCACTCGCAATATCGGTCCGGCACTTTTCAATGGTGGTCTTGTCGCGCATCCAGTCTGACGCGACGTGTAACCGCAAGTCGATACGGACCCCTTGCGCGGCAAGGGCCGTCGTCGCCTGTTCGGCGACTCCTGCGAGATGGGCGTCGAGCGTAACAATGACGAAGCGTACGCGTTTCGTCTCGTTCCGAACTTTGGAGGGAGCAATCATTTAGGGGTCACCGACCGAAGTGGGCTTTCGCTTCATACATCGTGTCGACGGTAATCACGGCCAAGCCACGTTCCACCGCGAACCGCTCTGTATTCCTGCGCGCTTTTCCCCGAACAAAGAACGGAATTTTCCCCAGCTCCCGTTCGGCGTCCGGCCCCCATTTCGCTGTCGTCGAGACTACGGGGGCCGCTTCTTCCAGCATATCGTCGACCGCGACCACATCGGCGGTCACGGGTTCGCCCGATGCTTCGTCGAATACCACACCGGTGACGGAAAACGCTTTCGTGTCCGCCAGCGCCGGCCGTTCGTGCAAATGCGAGCGGGTGCCGTCGGCGAACTCGAAATCTTCGCGGAACATCGTCAACAGATGTTCTTCCAGGCCCATCATGAGCGGATGCACCCAGGCGTCAAAAATGACGTTCGTGCCCTCGGGGCCCATTTGCGGTGAATACCGCGCTGGCGCATCCTGTACATGAAACGGTCCGGAAATCACGGCGCAGGGAATACCCAGCCGCTTGGCAATATGCCGTTCCATCTGCGTGCCCAGCACCAGTTCGGGGGCCAGGGCGGACACGTGCGCTTCCACTTCGAGGTAGTCGTCCGAAATGAGCGCTTCCACGCCATACAGGGCGGCGGCCTCGCGCACGTCGCGTGCCTGTTCGCGGCTGTAGCTACCCAGTCCAACGACCGTAAATCCGAGTTCATCACGGGCAATGCGTGCCGCCGCGATGGCGTGGGTCGCATCGCCAAACACAAACACGCGTTTGCCCGTCAGATACGTCGAGTCGACTGAGCGCGAGTACCAGGGAAGGTTGGACGTGACGAACGTGTCCAGGCCACCACGCGCGTCGAGATCAATGCCGGCCAGTGTCGCGACTTCCTGTACAAAGTCGCGGGTGGCTCCTACGCCGATTGGAACGGTGCGCGTGCAGGGCTGCGCGTAGGTGCGCTTCAGCCACTCGGCAGTGGTGCGCCCAATTTCCGGGTACAGCAACACGTTGAAATCGGCCTCGTGCAACCGCGCAAGATCGGCGGCATTGGCACCCTGCGGCGCACACACGGCGACATCGACGCCCAGAGCGGTCAGCAGTCGCTGTATTTCCGTGATATCATCGCGACAGCGAAACCCAAGGGCGGTTGCGCCCAACAGGTTGCAACGTGCGCGCTGCCCCGCGGGACGCGGTGCGCGTGTCGGTGTCGCGGGGGCGACAGACAGGGCGCGCACCGTATGGTACATCGTCTCACTGGCGCCCCAGTTTTCCTTGCGCTGGTACGCGGGCAATTCAAGCGCGACCACTGGTACGGGCAAATTGAGCGCCAGCGCCAGTCCGCCCGGATCGTCCTGAATGAGTTCGGCGGTACAGGAACTGCCGACCAGCATGACGTCGGGGCGAAACCGTTCGTACGCGTCGGCTGCAGCGCGTTTAAAAAGATCGGCCGTGTCCGAACCCAGGTCGCGCGCCTGAAACGTGGTGTAGGTCACGGGCGGCCGTGTGTTGCGACGCTCGATCATCGTAAACAGCAGGTCGGCGTAGGTATCGCCCTGCGGCGCGTGTAACACGTAGTGCACGCCACGCATCGACGAGGCCACGCGCATGGCTCCCACATGTGGCGGACCTTCGTATGTCCAGACGCTGAGTTTCATCAGACCGCCAACCGGGTACGGCGGTCAAGCGGCCGTGCAAACAGTTCGGCGAGGTCGCCCGCTTGTTCGTATCCGTGGATGGGCGAAAACACGAGCTCAATGGACCACTTTGTCATCATCCCCTCTGCCTCCAGCGGATTGGCGAGACCCAGGCCACACACGACGAGATCGGGGCGCTCCGCGCGGCACCGGTCCAGCTGTGCGTCCACGTCCTGTCCCTCGGAGATGCGCGTACCGGCCGGCAGCAAATCCAAATCGCTGCTGACAGTTTGCCGATCGAGATACGGTGTGCCCACTTCGACCAGTTCCACGCCCAATTCGTGAAACAGAAACCGTGCCAGCGGAATTTCGAGCTGAGAGTCGGGAAACAAGAACACCCGTTGCCCACGCAGCTGCGTGCGATAGCGCTCAAGCGCGGTGTGGGCGCGCCGTTCGGGCAGCGCGGTGACATCGGCCACAGTGGCGGCATCAATCCCACACGCGCGCGCGGCCTGCATCAACCACGCAGTGGTGCCCAGCGCGCCCAGCGGAAACGGTGCCGGGACATGGGTGCCGCCGCGTTTGACCAACGCGCGGAGCGTCTCTCCCAGGAATGGCTGCGCCAGCAACACGCGTGTGCCACTGCCAATAGCAGGAAGCGTGACCGACTGCCGCGGTGGAAAGAACTGCACGTTCTTCATGCCCATGGCATCGAAGAGACGTGCGAATTGATCTTCGACGATGTCTGGCAGCGTGCCGACCACCAGCAATCCGGGCGCACCGCTGTCATTGGCGGGCAGTTCGGGCACCAAACTGGCCAGGCATGCGTCTTCGCCTTGCGTGAACGTGGTTTCAATACCACTGCCCGAATAATTCAAGACACGCACGCGTGGCGCGAACTGGCGCGACATCCGTTGCGCGGCGCGGCTCAGATCGAGCTTGATCACCTCGGAGGGGCACGAACCCACCAGAAACAGCGTACGAATTTCGGGACGTCGTTCCAGCAATTGGCTGACGACGCGATCGAGTTCGTCGTTGCAGTCGGCCAGTCCGGCGAGATCACGCTCGTCCAAAATGGCCGTGGCAAACCGCGGCTCTGCGAAAATCATGACGCCGGCCGCGCTTTGAATGAGATGCGCGCACGTGCGTGAGCCAACCACCAGAAAGAACGCATCCTGCATTTTTCGGTGCAGCCACACAATGCCGGTGAGCCCACAAAACACCTCGCGCTGGCCCCGCTCGCGCAGAATGGGCAGCGAGCGATCGTCGCAACCGGTCGGAGACACTTCGAGCGCGGTCACGCTGGGATCCCCGCCGTCGCTGACTGGGCGGACATTTGCAGGCGGGCGGCCCGCAGCTTGAGCAGGAATTGCGCCGCGTTGATGGCGTACGTCGCGTACGCCGCCAGGGCAATGAACAACCGGGTTTCCGCAGAAAGCGCGCCGAGGAACAACGTCGCGAGATACGCGGTGTGCAACGCAATTACGACCATGCTCACCGCATCTTCCCAAAAGAAGGCCGGCGCAAACAGGTACTTGCCGTACACGTCGTGCTCCCACAGCGCGCCGGTATACATGATGGTATAAAGGGCGAACGTCTTGATGACTACGGAGACGTTGGCCGCGACAAGTCCGTGGCCGGTCATCAGATAGCGGACAATCAGCACGAGGCTGACCGCGAATATCAAAAACTGTACGGGCGCCAGAATGCCTTGGACCAGAGTCCATCGTGAGGCATCACGCCGGCGGCGTTCCTCAGGCGTATACAGCGGTGGGCGATCCGGACCTGCAGTGCGCATCATCCCTCGGTGGGCCGGGCCTTCAAGGCAATCGGTAGCAGTTCGACGATAATGCGCGCGCCAAAAAGTGTCAATACAAGTTTACGTCAACTTTACTTGACAGTTTTTCATTTCGGTGCAAGATTGCCCACAGGTCAGGGAACCGGACGCGTTGGCGCCCTTCGGAACCTGACACGGCCCAGGGAGGTGTCGGCTTGGCTGAAGCAGAAAGAGTGCAACATCGACCGACGATTCTCGATAGCGCCTATGCTGGGCGCGCTTCGAAACCGGTCGTCATCCTGCCCTTGGTTCCTTCGCCCCCCAAGCCGACGCGAACGATCGAGTGCGAAATTCGACCCGCCAGCGCCGCCGTGGGCGATACGGTCGCATCTGCCGATCCCGTCGTCAAGGCGTTCGTCAAAACCGCGCTGTCCCCGAACGAGGCCGACATCAAGGCCTTTGTCGACGCGCAACTCGCCAACGGTATCTCCGTCCAATCCATTTATCTTGATCTGCTGGCGCCGGCGGCCCGAATGCTGGGCGATATGTGGGCGGACGACGCGTGCGATTTCGTCGACGTCACCATGGCCGTGGGTCGGTTGCAACTGGTGCTGCGGGACTTGAGTCAGATGTTTGTGCGCGATCGTCCCGAAGAAGACCTGGCCGGGCGTGTACTCTTGGCGTGCATTCCCGGTGAACAACATTCGCTGGGGTTGTTCATGGTCGCGGAATTTTTTGTCCGCGATGGGTGGGAAGTGCACGTCGGGCCTCCCCTAACCAATGAGCAGCTGTTGGCAGATGTGCGCTCGGAGTGGTATGATATAGTCGGTTTTTCTGTCTCATGTGAAAGTCGGTTCGATCACCTGAAACGCGAGATCCGCCGAGTACGCCAGGCGTCTCTGAACCGCGATGTGCTGATCCTAGTTGGGGGACGCGCTTTTAACGACCACCCCGACCTCCTCGAACGAATTGGTGCGGATGCTTCAGCGGCCAACGCAGAATTGGCTCCCGAACGCGCGCGTCAACTGCTGGCCCGATAGGACACTAAGTTGACGAAGCGCCCGTTTGAAGTTCGCACGCGGCCACGAACCGCAGAGGAAGCCTGATGAGCCACTTTGGCAGAGCCTTGGATAGCCAATCAATTCCAGCAGCCGGGCTCGATCGCGAATCGGCGATGGCGCTCATTGCGGCCGCTGGCGATATCGCACTCGTCGTTGACGGCAATGGGGTCATTCGCGATGCCACGATGACTGAGGGCGCCGAGTCGGCTGCTGGCGACGACACCAACAAGTGGATTGGTGTCGCGTGGGTGGACACGGTGACGCAGGACTCGCGGAGCAAGGTCGAGGCGTTAATGCGAGACGTCGCGGCGACCGGAGTCTCTCGACGCCGCCAAGTCAATCACTCGCTCACGAGCGGGGCTGATTTGCCGGTCTCGTACACCGCCGTACGGCTGAATGACAAACACGGTGGTTTGGTGGCCGTGGGGCGCGACTTGCGCACCGTCGCCTCCCTCCAGCAACGGCTGGTGGAAACGCAACAGGCGTTAGAGCGCGATTACTGGCGCCTTCGACACGTGGAAACCAGGTATCGCTTGCTGTTTCAGGTTTCCTCCGAGGCCATTCTGGTCGTGGACTCCAGCAATCGTCGCATTGTCGACGCCAACGATGCCGCGGGCCGCTTATTTGACCGCAGCACTGATAAGCTGGTGGGTCGCACCTTTCCAATCGGGGTCGATTCCGAGAGCGAACCTGCGCTCGAGCAAGCACTCGCCAACGCCCGCACGGCCGGTCGGTCGGGCAACATCAGCGCGCGTCTGGCCAACGGCGGCACAGCTGTTGATGTCTCGGTGTCGTGTTTCCGTCAGGATGCCGTGTCGCTGTTTTTGGTGCGATTCTCCGCCACAGGCCTGACAGGCGGCAACGCCCCCGATCTCGGCGCGGAAGTCACCGAGTTGTTGGCGAATACGCCCGACGGCTTTGTTGTCACTGACATAGAAGGGCGGGTCATTTCCGCGAACCGCGCGTTTCTGGATCAGGTACAGCTCGCGGGCGAGCAGCAGGCGCATGGCCGACTCATCAGCGACTGGATTGGCCGCCCCGGAGCCGATCTTGGCGTGTTTCTCGCGACGCTGCGTAAACACGGCGTCGTTCGGATTATGGCGACGGCCGTTCGTGGTGAACAAGGTGGCACCAGCGAAGCCGAGATCTCCGCCGCCGCGGCGCCCACCAACGAACCGCAGTGTATCGGCTTCATCATGCGGGACGTGGGCCGCCGGTTGGCCCACGGGCCTCGCGGAGCCCGCGACCTGTCGATCGCCGTCGAACAGCTAACCTCGCTGGTCGGGCGAGTTGCCCTCCGCGACCTGCTGCGCGATACGTCCGATCTGGTCGAACGCCACTTCATCGAAGCGGCCCTTGAGCTGACTGACGACAATCGGACAGCGGCCGCTGAGGTCCTTGGACTCAGCCGACAGAGCCTGTATGTCAAAATGCGCCGCCATGAGTTGGCGGCCGGCGCCGAAGCAGAGGACCGCCAGGTAGGCTGAGCAGGCCCCCCCCCGCAAAAAGAAAGTTCACCGAAATCGCAAAAAACTCTTGACGAATCCAGGTGTCAACTTTATTTGACAGTCATGACTGTAACGCTTGATTTACAACAACGTGTCGCCAACCCGCCGAAAGCCGGGGTGGTGCTCGAGTTGCTCAAGCCAGTCACATGGTTTCCCCCTATGTGGGCGTTCGCCTGTGGCGCCGTCTCCAGCGGGGCGGTCATCAGCGAACACAAGGCGGAATTTGCCCTGGGCATATTTCTTACCGGTCCGCTGGTTTGCGCGGCATCCCAAGCCGTGAATGACTGGTTTGATCGGCACGTGGACGCACTGAACGAGCCGGGGCGCCCCATTCCCTCGGGTAGAATTCCGGGCAACTGGGGGCTACGCATTGCGATAGGCTGGACGCTGCTGTCGATCGCCGTGGGCTCGTTATTCGGAATTCGCGGGGTTGTGGCCGCCGTGGTCGCGAACCTCCTTTCCTGGGCCTACAGCGCCCCGCCAATCCGGCTCAAGAACAATGGCTGGCTGGGCAACGCCGCCGTTGGTTTGTCGTACGAAGGGCTGGCATGGATTGCGGGCGCGGCGCTCCTGGTGTCGACGGGCTGGCCGGACTGGCGCATAGTCACGCTGGCGTTGCTGTACAGTGCCGGCACGCATGGCATCATGACCCTGAACGATTTCAAGAGCATCGATGGGGACGCCCGCTCGGGCGTGCGGTCACTCCCCGTGGTGCTAGGCGCGAATCGGGCGGCGTGGCTGGCCTGTGTTGTCATGCTGGTGCCGCAGGTCATTGTCGCGTCGCTGTTGCTGTACTGGGAGCGCCCTTGGTTTGCGGCGGGCATTGTGGCGCTGATGCTGGCCCAGTTGCCCCTGATGCGGCGTTTACTGCAATCACCACGGGAACGCGCTATCTGGTACAGCGGGACCGGTGTCACACTTTTCGTGCTGGGAATGATGGTCAGTGCCTTCGCACTCAGAACCCCCTGAACAATGCAAACTGAAACAGCTGGATCGGTCGAGAGTTTTGATGTGGTCGTCATAGGCGGTGGTCCAGCCGGAGCGACGGCTGCATTCGAATCGGCTCGGCTCGGGCATCGCACGCTGTTGCTCGATCGCGCAGGGCGCATCAAGCCGTGCGGCGGCGCCGTGCCTCCGCAGCTGATTGCCGACTTCGACATCCCACCACACCTCATCGTCGCGCACATCAGCGCGGCACGAATGGTTGCGCCAAGTGGCAAACGCGTCGATATGCCCGTCGGCAATGGCTTTGTCGGCATGGTGGATCGCGAACAGTTCGATGAATGGTTACGCGTGCGTGCTGTGGAAGCCGGGGCCGTGCGTCGCACCGGCACCTTTCAGCAGATTGACCGTGATGAGGATGGCGTCGCGATTATCCGGTATGCGGCGGGGGCTTCACGATTTGGCACGCCCGAGGCAGTGCGCGCCCGTATGATCATTGGTGCTGACGGGGCGCTGTCGGCGGTGGCACGTCAGGAAATACCGAGTGCAAAGGCGGCCAAGCACGTGTTCGCCTATCACGAAATTGTCCGGTCGCCAGTGCGTGAAAACCCGGGCCTTGATGGCGATGGTTTCGACAGCACGCGCTGCGACGTGTACTATCAGGGACAATTGTCCCCGGATTTTTATGCGTGGATTTTTCCGCATGGCGCCACCACCAGCGTGGGCACAGGCAGTTTACAAAAAGGCTTCGGGCTTCGCGCAGCTGTCGCGCAGTTACGGGCGGACACCGATCTCACGGACTCCGAGACACTGCGTCGTGAAGGCGCGCCCATCCCACTCAAGCCGTTGCCGCGCTGGGATAATGGCCGCGATGTCGTGATTGCCGGCGACGCGGCCGGCGTAGTGGCTCCGGCATCCGGTGAAGGCATATTCTACGCCATGACTGGTGGCCGATACGCAGCCGAGGCCGTAAGTCAGGCGTTGGCAGCGCGTTCTCCTCGGGAATGTGCGTCTGCGCTCCGCGCCTATCGCCGGCGTTATCTCGGCGAACACGGACAGGTCTTTCGCATTCTCGGGATCATGCAGCGCTTCTGGTATTCCAGCGACGCGCGGCGTGAGCGATTTGTCGCCATTTGTCGGGACCGCGATGTGCAACGTCTGACGTTCGATGCCTATATGCGGAAACGTCTGATCAAGGCGAAGCCTATCGCGCATCTCCGCATTTTCTTCAAGAACATCGCGCATCTGACCGGATTGGCACGCGCGTGATCTCGAAGACCCCATTCTCCCAGTCCTGAACGCATGCTCATCTCCTTAGCCGTCGATTACCAGGCTGCCGATGTGGCGACGCGAGAACGATTTCACGTTCCGCTTACCCGCATCGCTCCGCTGTACGCGCGACTGAACGATGACGGGATTGCCGAGATGGTGCTGGTGGCGACCTGCAATCGCACCGAGCTCTATGCCTGGTGTCCCGACGCTCGCGCCGCTGCAACTCCGTCCCTGCACAAGAAACTCGCCCGCCGTTGGATGCCACGAGCGTCCGAAGCAGACGCGTTGCTGAAATTGGCGGTGAAGCGTTCCGATACAGAGGCGTCGCGCCACGCTATTCGCGTTGCGGTGGGCCTGGAGTCGCAAGTGCTGGGCGACGGACAGATTCTCGGTCAGGTGCGTCGCGCGTATGCCGAAGCCTCGGCCGAGCATGCAACCGGACCAGTGCTGCACCGCCTGTTTGAAGCCGCCTTGCGCGCAGGTAAGCGCGTACAGGCCAACACCCAGTTAGGCAGCGGCAAGAATTCAGTGGGCGCACAAGCGGCCGCATTGTGCGTACGCCGCTTTGGTCAATTAACGCACACCCGCATTGTGATTGTCGGGTGCGGCAAAACCGGCGAACGGGTTGCGCGGCAGCTTTCCAAGTTTGGCGCGCGCGATCTCGTGTTCATCAATCGCTCCCAGGAGCGGGCGAACGAACTGGCGCTTGAACTATCGGGGCGAAGCGCGCCGCTACACACGGCACACGCCGAAATTGCCATGGCCGACATTGCCATCGTGGCCACTGGGTCGGAAGTCCCGCTCATTGTCGCCGATCAACTCGCCCAGGCGCGATCCAACTGCGCAACCAACCGCTATCCGCTGTTGTTGGTTGATCTATCGATGCCGCGAAACGTGTCGGTAGCTGCAGCAGCCCTTGAAGGTGTGACCCTGGTCGATCTGGACGCCCTGCAGCCGCAAGTGACGGCCACGGAGCAGCAGCGGCGTTCTGCCGTGCCGGCAGCCGAGACGATTGTCGAAACAGAACTGCACGAATTCTCAGACTGGCTGGCCGCGGCAACCGCGCGCGAAGCCATTCGGCCGTTGCGTGAAGCGTTGGCGGACGTGTGTCGCAAGGAACTGGCGCACGAGACCGGCGACGAAGTTGCCGAACGGCTGGTGAAACGCATTGTTGCGAAGATGATGGCGAGGCCCATGAGCGCTGTTCGCGTCGCGATGGCGCGTGGCGAACCTGTTGCCGATCTCACGCGCACGATGACGACACTGTTTGCTATCCCGTCATACGAAGCCACTCACCTGCCAGTACATGCTGGCCGCAGTGCCAAGTAACCCCATCTCATGACCACAGCCACGCTGCCCAGCGTTCCAGAAATGTCGCCGTCGCCTCTGCTCAATGATCGGTTGTTGCGAGCTTGTCGCCGGGAGCCCAATGACCGTCCGCCGGTTTGGATGATGCGCCAAGCCGGACGGTATCTCCCCGAATATCGTGCGGTGCGTGCGGGTTCCGATTTCCTGTCGATGGTTCGCACGCCAGAACTGGCGGCCGAGGTGACGCTGCAGCCTATCGATATTCTGAACGTCGACGCCGCGATCATTTTCAGCGACATTCTGGTAGTGCCCAGCGCCATGGGCATGATGTTACGGGTGGATGACGGTGTTGGGCCGCGGTTTGATGAGCCGCTGCGTTCGCCGAGCGATCTCGCGAAGTTACGCGAGGTGGAACCCGAGGAAGACCTTCGGTACACGCTGGATGCCATTCGCCTGGTGCGCCGTGCATTAAATGGTCGCGTGCCGGTTATTGGTTTTGCCGGTGCGCCATGGACGCTGGCCGCGTACATGATTGAAGGCGGCGGTTCGCCAAATTTTCAGCACGCCAAACGCGCCATGCTTGGCGAGCCAAAGTTCCTGCACACATTATTGGAGCGACTGGCCAGAGAAGTTGGCGCCTTTTTATGCGCGCAGGTGGCCGCAGGCGCTCAAGTGCTGCAGTTGTTTGACTCATGGGCTGGCGCCCTCACTCCTGAGGACTACCGCGAGTTTGCGCTGCCGGCGCTGGCGCTCGCGGCTCAGATTGCCAAAACATCAGGAGCCCCGCTCATTGTGTTTCCCCACGGGGCGTCATGGGCGCTGGAAGAAGTGGCCGTGGCAACGAAGGCGGACGTCATTGGCGTGGACTGGCGTATTCATCCGGCCGAGGCCCGTCGAATTGCCGACAAGCTTGGTGTTGCGGTGCAGGGAAATCTCGATCCGTGTGTGTTATACGGACCGCCCGATGTCATTCGCGCGCGCACGAATGCGATGCTGCGAGATTTTTCCGGACCCGGGCACATCGCGAATCTTGGTCACGGCATCTTCCTGGATGTACCAGTAGAGCATGCGCGCACCTTCATTAACACCGTGCACGATTGGCGGCAGCCGCAATGACAGCCATTGCGACGCCGGTACCGACCGCGTCCGACGGGTTGACCTCGTCGCGTCGCACCAGGGCAGCGTCCTGGATTGCCGAACTGCACGATGAAGCGACGGCACTGTTTACGCAGTTGGATGGCGGTGGCGCGTTTCGCGAAGACAATTGGCTGCGCCCCGGCGGGGGAGGAGGTGTGACCCGTATTCTCGCCGAAGGCCATACGTTCGAAAAGGCCGGAGTGAATCGCTCAGCCGTTGATGGGGTGTTGCCGCCCGCTGCCGTGCAGCGATTGGGTGGGCGGATGGACACGGACGAAGCGTGCCGATTTTTTGCGACTGGACTCAGCATTGTCGCGCATCCGCGCAATCCACGCGTACCGACGGTCCATCTCAATGTCCGGTATTTCGAACTCATCGATCAATCCGGTGAGGTGCGCGATACGTGGTTTGGCGGCGGCACCGATTTAACGCCGACCTATCCCAGCCCCGATGATGCCCGCGCGTTTCACCACACGCTGCGTTCGACCTGCGACCGGCACCATGCGTCGCTGTACCCGCGCTTTAAAGCCTGGTGTGACGACTACTTCCGCAACACACATCGCGGTGGTGAGGCGCGCGGCGTTGGCGGAGTGTTTTTCGATCACTTGCGGCCGTTGGAAGACGCCAGTGCCCTCGACGATAACGCGTTATTCGAATTTGTGGGCGACATAGGGCGATCACTGCAACACACGTACGCGCCCATTGTGAAACAGCGCCGTGATGCGGCGACGAGTGACGCCGAACGTTCGTTGCAATTGACGCGACGCGCCCGTTATGCAGAGTTCAACCTGTTACACGACCGCGGCACGTTGTTCGGACTGCAAACCGGTGCCCGTGTGGAGAGCGTGTTGATGAGCCTTCCGCCGCTTGCGCAGTGGACGTATTCGGCTGATGACTCGGCCGATCCGCTGTCCGCCGCGCTAACGGCCATGCTGGTACCGCGCGACTGGGCGGCCGAAGACGATTGATTGAGCACGTCGACGTCGCAGTTGCAGGCGCTGGAGTAACGGGGCTGGCAGCGGCATGGGCCGCAGAACAGCAGGGGGCCACGGTGGCCCTATTCGAAGCGGGCGCCGAATGTGGCGGCGTGATCAAGTCGGAGAACGCGGACGGATTTCTCGTCGAGCGCGGTGCAACGTCAATGACCGGTTCCGCGGACGTCATGCAGCTGTTGCGCAGACTGTCGTTGCGCGATGATGTCATAGTGCCGCCCGCCGCCTCCAAGCGACGATATATCGTACGCGACGGCCAGCTGTGCGTGCTTCCGGCGTCCCCTCCCGGATTGCTGACAACGTCCGCGTTGTCGTGGCGCGCCAAATTCCGCGTGCTTCGCGAGCCATGGGTTTCGCCACCCACCATTCCGCCGGAAGCCGAATCGCTGGCGCAGCTGGTTCGACGTCGCTTCGGCGAAGAAGTGCTGGACTACATCGTCGATCCATTCGTCAATGGCGTCTACGCCGGCGACCCGGAACGCCTTTCGTCGCGGTTTGCCCTGCGCATGTTAAGTGAGTTGGAGCGCGAGCATGGATCCATTCTGCTGGGAGGCATCAAGCAGGCGCGGAGGCGCAGCGCCGGAAATGCCGCGAACAGGCGTGGAAATGCAGGTGCCGCGCACGAGCAACCAGGCACCGCGACGAATGCACTTGACGCCGTCCCACACATTCTGTCGTTCCGAAAGGGAATGCAGCAGCTGCCGCAGGCCATTGAGGCAGCATTATTGCGGCCTGTTCGTTATCGCCAACCGGTCACCGAGGTCGCGCACCGCGACGGCCAGTGGCAAATCTCTTCCGGAGTTGGCACTCGTCATTTGGTCTCTGCGAATGCGCTGATTGTTGCGTTGCCGTCGCATCAGCTCCAAAACCTCTCCTGGCCAGACGAGTTCGCGTCAGCCCTGGCCCGGGTGCCTTCTGTGGTGCATGCCCCAGTCTCGACGGTCGCGCTCGGTTTTCAGCGCTCGCAAGTGGCGCATCCCCTCAACGGGTTTGGCGTGTTGATACCACATAAAGAGCAACGCGGGATATTGGGCGCGTTGTTCAACTCGAGCATGTTCGCTGGCCGAGCACCGGACGCACACGTCTTGATTACCTGTTTTGTGGGAGGGGCACGTGTTCGCGGGGCGCTGACAGTGGAACAGGCCGCGCAAACGTCACTGTCAGAACTGGCTCCTCTTGTGGGCCTCACCGGCTCGCCGGTGTACATGAGCAGCCACGTGTGGCGCAAAGGCATCCCGCAGTTCAATGTCGGCCACGAGGCGGTGGGGCACGCTCTGGACGCGCTGGAAGCGGCCTGGCCGGGGTTGTTTTTCTCGGGGTCGTACCGAACCGGCGTGGCAGTGGGTGAATGCCTTGGTAATGGGTTCGCGGTCGGTGCGCGGGCCGCTTCTTCTGGAAGACAGAAGGGCGCGCAACGCGCGATCTTAGCGGCGGCGGGCCCCAATCGCCTCTGACGGAAGGCCCGCCGTTTGCGTAGATATGTGCGCGGTGCGTTTTTGGGGTCTGCCCTCGGGGAGGTCGAAGTAATATGAGTTCCAGCCTACAGCATCCGCCGTTTGGCGCAGCTGACCTAACCAACTGCGAGCGAGAGCTAATTCATCTCGCTGGCTCAATTCAGCCTTACGGCGTTTTACTGGTTCTGCGCGAGCCTGATCTCACGGTCGTGCAAGCCAGCATCAACACCGAACAGACACTGGGTGTAGCGCATCGCGAGTTGTTGGGGCAACCGGTGGTTCGTCTGGGTGGCGACCTTGCCGCGCAAGTGGCGGGGCTGGCCAAGTCGAATCTGCTCATGAAAGCGACGCCGCTGCGTTGCTTTCTGATGCGGAACAACGAGGAAGTGTGGTTCGAAGGGTCATTGCATCGCCTGTCGCGTGGCATTCTGATCATCGAACTGCAGGCAGACACAGTGGCCGAACAGCCGGATGAGGCCTCCAACCTTCCTCAACTGCTGGCAGAAGCGGTTGGACGGATTACCTCGGCGGGCAGCATCCAGCAGCTTGGCGATGAAGTGGTGCGCTGCGTTCGCGACTTGACCAAGTATGATCGCGTCATGGTGTATCAGTTTGATGGGGAGGGGCACGGCGAGGTAATCGCCGAAGCCCGCGAAGAAACGCTCGAACCGTTTCTTGGTCAGCACTATCCGGCGTCGGACATTCCGCAGCGGGCCCGTGAGTTGTATTTGCGTAACCGGCTGCGAGTGCTGGCCGACGTCGACTATCTGCCGGTGCCAATAGTGCCGCGCTACGTGCCGCAAAGTGGCGAGGAACTGGACATGTCGCTGTGCCATCTGCGTAGCATGTCGCCGCTGCACTTGCAGTATCTGCGAAATATGGGGGTGACGGCCACGCTTGTGGCCTCGCTGGTGCGCGAAGGTCGGTTGTGGGGGTTAATCGCGTGTCATCACTATTCGACCAAATCGGTCGCCAGCGAAACGCGTGCCGCGTGCGAACTGTTGACCGAAGTGGTGTCCACGCGAATTTCCGCGCTGGAAAACCACGCGCAGGTTGAGGCCGAGCTCTTTGTTCGTGAGTTGGAGCATCGGCTTGTACGGGCAGCGACCCAAACCGGCGACTGGCGCGACGCTCTGTTTGACAGCCCGAATGACCAACTGTTGCGGCCACTCGATGCCACGGGTGCCGTGCTGTTCTATCAGGGCGAAATTCTCACGGCCGGTGAAACGCCGTCGCGGCCGGAGTTGCGTGCGATTGCCGCCTGGCTGGAAAACGACAATCGTGACCCGCTGTTTCACACATCGGCGTTAGCGCGCGTGAACAGCGAGCTGCGACCGTTGGCGGGACTCACGACGGGTTTGCTGGCCATCGAGTTGTCACGTGGCGATGGGGAATATCTGGTGTGGTTCCGCAAGGAGCAGATTCGCACCGTGACGTGGGCGGGAAATCCAGGCAAACCGATGCACGTCGGTAACGATCCCATGGATTTGTCGCCGCGACGCTCTTTTGCCGCGTGGAGCGAGTTGGTGCGCGACACCGCCAAACCCTGGTCGCAAACCGAACTGGCAATTGCCACCGCGGTGCGCATTTCGTTAGTGGACATGATTTTGCAGATGCGCGCCTTGCGTGCGCTCATCGCCGAGAAACAAGCAACGTCAACGCTGAGTGTGATTGAAGCGGCTGGTGAGCCCATGATTCTCGCGGACGGCGAAGGCAAAATTCTCATTGTGAACGATGCCTTTCACCGATTGGTCGAGCGGCCGCTGCTCCGGTTACAGAACGTCGATGACCTGCCGATGCTGAGCACCGATCAAACGCGCATGCGCGAAATTCTGCAGCGTATCAATGTCGATCGGCAGCCATGGCGCGGGGAAGTGCGCTTAACGCATGGCTCAAGCGGTGAATTGCCGGTGGCCGTGCGTGCCGATCCAGTTCCGGGCCTACGCGGCGAAGTGGTGGGTTACATCCTGCTGTTCACCGACCTGCGTCTGCAACGCGAAGCGCGTGCCGCACGCTTGCGACTGGAGCGCACCATCGCAGAAACACACGTCGGACCGCCGCTGGGTGGTGTTGCTGCGATGTTAACCCAGGACTTTGATAAACTGCTTTCGGCCGTCCTGGCGAACGCCAGTGCTGCCATTCTGCAGATCACCGATACCACGGCCGAAGCCAGCACCGGAATGTTGCTTCGTGAGCTTGAAGCTGCCACTCGCCGTGCTGCCGAGCTCACGACGCAAATACTGGGCAGCGTCTCGCGGAATCAAAAAACCAATCAGCACTGATCCAGGTTCGGCCGCACCAGGTCAGCCGTTACCCCTCGCTACACCATCGAGTCTGTCCCGCCCCCGCGCCACAGCGCGCCCTCCGACCCCAGCTCCGTAAACATCGCCGCGTGCCATTCATACCCGCGCTGCGCCTCCGCCACCATGACATCTGGATCGGCGACGTGCCCGGGCAACAAATCAATCGCTTCGCGGAACCTGGCCTTGAACGACGCCAGGTCACCAAGAGCGTCGAACGTATAGAACGACAATCCACTGTCGCCGTATTCCGGGAACGTCTGCGACAAAATGCGCTTCATGATCTGGCCACCATACAGGTCTCCCAGATATCGCAGATACGCGTGCGGAAACAGCAGCGCGGGCGACTGGTCGCCCAACTGTTCCAGATGCCGAACGTACTCGCGTGTTGAGGGTTCAAGCGGCACTGAAGCGCCCGATGTCCCGGAAAAACTGCGGATGTCTGAATCGAGCGCTGCCGTTCGTTGAAGCTCGCTCCAATTGACACCGGACAACGCGTCGTGCTGTCGGTTCGCATCAAGCTGCGTTTCCAACGCGTTGTACAGCGCCCGGAGATTCACGAGCAGCGCAACATACGCGTCGCGCGACACCGTGCCGCGCAACACATCGCGCATGATGCCACTTCGCTCGGCGGTTGTGTGCGCCTCTTTGGTTTCGGTGCGCAGCCGGTGGGACAGTAGCGCCGGTGGTTGAGTCATTTTTTATGGTTGCGGGTTGTCCAGACTTGCCAGGTGCCAAAAACGATCGCGGCGGCAACAGGCACCATCGCGTCGAGGTATTCCACAGCCACTATCTTGGCGTTTGTGAAGAGGTGTTCGCGGCCCAGGAATAGTCAGCAATCACCGGCCGGTGATCAGACTGAAAATCCGGACCGACAATGACGCGCAGCGGCTTGGGGCCGTCCCTGGTGGTCAGCAGATGATCAATGCGAATACGCAGCCAGCGTCCCTCGCGCTTGCTCCAGCCTAACCCGTTGCCTTTCGCTTCAAACGCATCGACAAAGCTGGACCAGTGCCGTCGAAATATCGTGCTCTCCACCGGAAGGTTGAAGTCGCCACCGATAATCACCGGCACCTGTTGTGCGGTTTGTGCTGCCCAGTTGCTGGCCAGCGCCGATTCTCTGTCACGCACGGCGACATTGGCAGTAAATCGCGCAGCATTTTCACTCGCACTGGGCTGGGCCTCTTCGGGACCCGGTGCGGACAGCTCGAACGGGTCATTGGGAATGAGCCCTTCGGGACTGAGCATGCCCTCCAGCCCGCGCCGCGCCGTTTCGAGATGCAGGTTAATGGCTGCCAGCGGCCCCATTGGTGATTGGATTAGGGTTCGCATGACAAGACCGGTGCCACCACGGCCGTTGGCGGACATTCGCACAATTTCATCGCGCGGCATGGTTTGCACATCGGTCACAGGCCAGCGGCTGGTAGTACACAACGACCCGTACCGGCGGGAATGCCAGGCCGTCTGCTGGCGCATTTTCTTCCACAGATATTCGTCACACTCCTGAAACAGCACGATATCTGGTGCCTGCTCACGAAGCATCACCGCCAGGTCGCGACCCATTTGACGGCCCCCCTGCACGTTGAAGGTCAGCACGCGAAACGTGCCTTCGGCGGGTTTGGCCGGTAGCGCGCTGTCCCGCAACGTCGCAACGGACACTCGTGCACCCATCACCGGTACGAGCCCGATGCACGCGGCCATTGCCAGCGGCAACAGCGCACCCCGCGCGAAGAGGAGCGCGGCTGGCACCAGCATCGACAACGGTAGTAGCGACAGAAACCGTGGGCCGTATGCGATAACGGTTCCGGGAATTGTGCGCTCAGAGCCGTAGCGGAGCAACATCCACGAAGCAAACATGGCGCCGAGATACAACACTGCCAGCAGGAATGTGCCGCGTTCGGCGAGGTTTCCGAATCGGAGCGGGTACAGAAAGCTGGAAACAAGACCGCCCTTCTGTCGGAATCCGGAATTCAAATGGACGGCGCGACGCGTTTCGCTTTCGGTTGCCTGAAACCGGCGCTTTTTGCGTCGCGTACGCGCGGGCTCCGGCTTCGCACTTTCGGCTGGCCGCGCAATGACCACGGTTTGTCCGCATTTGCAGGGCAGCGCGTGGCCAAGATGTGTGTCGCTGGTGTGGTACTCAATACCACACGCACACCGCACTGTGAACTCAGGACGGTGTGCGTCGGACTTACTCATGATGTTGTTCGGAGCGAATTACAAACCATCCAGCAACGAGTCGTTGTTGGGGGTCGCGGCAATGCGCTTGATCAGCCATTCCATACCGGCCTGCGGAGGCAGTTGGTGCAAACCGCGGCGCAACAGGTACACCTTCTCGAGTTGATCGGGACGGAACAGTTTTTCTTCTCGTCGCGTGCCACTGACGGCAATATCAAACGCCGGAAATACGCGGCGATCGGCGAGGCTGCGATCGAGCTTGATCTCGCAATTGCCCGTACCCTTGAACTCTTCAAAAATGATGTCATCCATTCGCGAACCGGTTTCCACCAGGGCGGTGGAAATGATCGTGAGTGACCCACCGCCGTGCGCCGGAGCGATCATACGCGCACTGCCGAAAAATGCCTTGGGCTTTTGCATGGCATTTGAATCAAGACCACCCGACATCGTGCGGCCGGTGCCACGTTCGACGGTGTTGAATGCGCGCGCAAGCCGGGTGATCGAGTCGAGCACGATGACGACATCCTTGCCTTGTTCCACCATACGGCGTGCACGCTCTTGCACCATTTCCGCCACTTCCACGTGGCGTTTGGCTGGCATATCAAAACTCGACGCTACCACTTCGCCGTACCCCCAGTCGACCATTTCGCTGACTTCTTCCGGGCGTTCATCTACCAGGAGCACCAGCAGAATGGCTTGCGGATGGTTGACCGCGACGCCTTCCACAATGGCCTGCAACAGCGTGGTTTTCCCGGCCCGTGCCGGTGCGACGATGAGTGCCCGTTGTCCATAGCCGATCGGTGCTATGAGATCGATGGCGCGACGTGTCAATTCGGGTCCGGACTTGGAGGGCCGCCCGGTTTCCAAAGTCAGCTTACGATCGGGGTACGATGCTGTGAGCGAGTTGAACTCCGACCGTTTTTCCGCCGAGGGTTCGGAATCATTGACCAGGGAAATGTCAGTAACGACACTACGGCCCCGATGATCGCGCCCGAACATCGCCTCGAGTTTGTCGCCGCGGCGCAGGGCCCACTGGCGGACCAGCGGCGCCGGAACAAACGGGTCGGTGGGTTCTGGCAAATAGCTGTTCGCCGGTAGGCGGATAAATCCACCTTCGCGAGCGAGGTCGAGCCAACCTGTGATTGATCCTTCGGGCGTAATGGGCGCTTGTGGCGCGCGCTCGAACGGAGCCGCGGCGATGGGTGCTGCGCCGAGTTCTGATTCTTCGGGACGGCGGAAACGTCCGCGTCCGCGGCGGCCATTCTTTCGCATTGCGTTGCGATCACCGCCTGCGCTGCGATCGCCGCGGTCTGGTTGTGGGTGTCGTACACCCCGATCATTTCGCGCATCGAGCCGGCCGTCATTTCGGCCGCCCCTTGGCTCGTTTCGAGGCACGCGCTCGGGCGGCGGCGGCGGCACCGCTTCAGTCCCGTACGGCACGCCGTACGACATCGGGCGAGGGGGACGGTCGTCGAAGTAGGGGCGGTTATAAACACGATCGTCTGCGACGGGCAGTGCAGGCCGCTCGAAGGGAGGCGTTGCAACTGGCGGCGGCGCGGGAGGCGGTGGAGGAGGCGGCGCCAAGGCGCTTGCACTTTCTTCAGGGCCGTCGGCGTACGGATTGGGCTCCCCGTTCGCATCGGGGTTTTGCCGAGAGCGCGTTCCGCGTCCCCGACGGGCTGGGCGTTTACGTTCGTTCATTCAAGAAACTGCGTTGAAGCGTGGGGCACACACTGGACAGGTGAAATCCGGTCCACCGTGGCGCGGAACAGCGGCGCAATTGGCCACTGGCCGTACGAGCGGGCAAATCCACAGGGAGCGTGGATCCCGGTTCGCGCAAAGCGCGAAAATCAATACAACTGCTTTTGGACTTGTAGAGGCGTACGGTTGCGCTCGACGAGGCGGGCTTGGACCATACGGTGCCGAGGAGACGCGACAGGAAGGGACGTCGCTTCTGGTGGGCGGTGCAATGCGTAAGCCGCTTGGACTCGCCGCCAGCCCTCATCTCATGGCTACTGGATTATTACGACCTACGGCCGCCCGCGCAACCCACAGATCACGTATCGCCCGTGACAAATATCCCAGCCAAGAGCGTCGATTGGCTATCTTTGGCCCATGATTGCTCCTCCCCAAGACCTCCGGCAGGCGCTCGCCGACGCCGTTGGCGCCTATGAGGCGTCCGGCAACATGGGCGTTCTTATGAAACGCCTGCACGAAATCCGAGACTCCGTCACGCCTGACGCGCTCGTCAGCGCCGCCGAGCCCTGGCTGCACATGCCCGAAGTGGCCGGCCCGCTGTACGAGCGCATTGTCGAAGATCAGCCCAGAAACGCGCGAGCCATGGTCATTCTGGCCAATGCCTATTGGCTCTCCGGTCGCGGCCCCGAAGTGGTCGGGGAACTGGCAACGCGAGCGCTCAGCGTCGACCCGGAGAACCGCGGCGCATGGCACATGTGGGCGCTCACGGAAAGCAATCCGCGCGACCGCACCCTGCGTTGGATGCAAGTGACGCAGCGATTCCCCGCTGATCAGCTGGCCAAGGCGGCGCTTGCCGACAACGCAGCTTCGTTAGCGGGACAGGAAAAAGATCGTGAGGCCCTGCAGCTTGCCATCACGACGTATGAGGAGCTGCGTGCAGCCTCGACGTCAGCAGAGCAGCAGGAAACACTGGACAAGGCTCTCACAACGCTTCGCGGGTGGAAGTTGTAGCCCACGGCTCAAGGCGGACGGACGACAAGAGGCGAGCGACAGAGCAAATCGAAGTGAGCCCGAGTATCGGGCCGCGTTATTTGGGGAGTTTTGCGACTGTGGCCGGATTCCCGTCTGAAACGTAGCGCGCCATTGGGCCCGGTTTGTCCATGGCGTCCAGCGTGGGCTTGAGTTTCGTACCGCCCTGCAAGGGCACGCGCGGCAACTTGCGCGGGTTAAACTCGGGATCGAACGGGCTGCGCGCCGGGCCGCCCGCCACTTCGAAGACGGCTTCGTGGGTGTACTTGATCACGCGTTTGCTCTTCTTGTCCAACCAGCTGCCCCCGTAGGCGAGCTCACGATTTTTCGGCCAGATGCCGTATGGCAGTGCCAGCGCGCGCACCTTGTAACCGGGAACGGCAGAATCGATTGCCATGGCGCCCCGGGCCAGCTGCTCCTGCACCACCGCTTCGGAATACTTATTGAGCTGCGCGTGCCACAACGTGTGATTGCAAAGGTCAAAGCCCTGTTGTGCCAGGTACTGCACTTTCGGGAGCCGCCACTCGGACTTCTGTCCTGCGATGCCCTTCTCCCCGAAGAACGCGTGACCCACCTGGGCGGCCGGCAACAAACAGAACACACCGCGCGGCTTCCAGTCGGGATGTTTCTTGAGGAATTCGCTCAGAATGCCGATGGCGCTCTTTGGGTCGATCACCAACTGGCCGTTGCGTTCGATGTAGCTGAACTGGCTGGGCGACGCGTCGTCAAACGTGAACAGCACCGGAGACTTTCCGGCGGGAATGTCAATTTTCCGGTCGAGGTAATCGCCCAGGCTGATGGGCACATACCCTCGGGCGTGCAATTCCGTGAGCTCTGCCAGAAACCGCTCGCGCGACACTTTGTAGGTGCCGTCTGCATCGACCACCTGATGCCATTCGACAATTGGAATTCGTCCCAACTCGTTGGGCACCAGCCCCGCACCACCAACACCTGAGAGCCCGTTGTCACTAGCCGGTACTCGCCCCCGTATGGCAGAAGCGGAAGGAGTGATCGCGGGCGAACGTTCGCCTCCGAGTGCACGCGACGGGGGGGGGCGCTGGCCAGCATTCGATTGGCCGGACCCCGGAAGGGCGAGTGTGGACGCCAACAGCAACGAAGCAGCGCCTCGCACGAACGCCAGCGCGAACACGCGATGGGCCGAGCAGGGTGTAGGGCGAACGGTGCAACGAAGCATCAGGTTATGGTGTCAAACGGAGTGACGATGACAGACCTTTCCCAAGCGAACGACTCGAACCATTCGCCGGCAGCGGCCCGCGCAGGTGCTGACGCGAAACCAACAACGCGTTGGGATTTGCGAACGCTAGTGCGTCGGTTCAACATGCGGCACTGGTCGCGCAGGCGAATAGTGTCGGTGATCACGATTGTAATGCTCGGCATCGCGCTACCCGGCGCGTGGTGGACGAGCTGCGGTTTTGACGGATGTCCGTCAACCGCCGAACTGCAGGCGTGGCGCCCAACTGAAGGGGGCGCCATCCTCGACGTGAACGAACAAATCATTGCGCCCCTTGTACCGGTAAAACGTCTCAATGTGCCGCTGTCGAAAATTCCGGCACTGGTGCAGCGGTCCTTCATAGCGGTCGAGGATCGGCGCTTTCGCACGCACCATGGTGTCGATTGGCGCAGCGTGGGACGCGCCACCGTTGTGAACATCCGCGCGTTTGGCGTGCGCGAGGGCGCGAGTACCATCAGTATGCAATTGGCGCGCAACGTTTTTCTGGCCCACCGTGCATCAGAACGCAGCTTTGGACGCAAGCTGCTCGAGTGGCGCTACGCGGGATTGCTCGAGCGCGCACTGACCAAAGACCAGATTCTCGAGCGCTACCTGAACGCGATTTACCTTGGAAACGGGGTGTACGGCGTAGAGGGGGCCAGCCGCGATCTGTTCGGCAAAAGTATTGCGAACGTAACGCTGGCCGAAGCTGCCATGCTCGCGGGGCTGCCCAAGGCGCCGTCGTCCTATTCTCCGCGTCGCGATCGGGCGCGCGCGCGTGCGCGACGCGATGTGGTGTTATCCATTCTCGAGCGCGAAAAGGTGGCCACGCGGGGTGCCGTGGTCGCGGCGCACGCCTTCGATGTAAAAGTTGTGACAGGCGAGTGGACACCTAACCGCATTGTTGACTCATGGGCGGTGGAAGTAGTACGCACAGCCATCGACTCGCTGCGGGCGAGTGGCGCTATTCCTGCCGGTTTGACCAACGCCAATCTCGTGGTGCGCACAACGTTTGACCGCAAGGCTCAACGCGTGGCGGAACGCGCCGTGGCACGCGGCGCCGCACGGGTCGACGCGGAACGAGGCGGTTGGATGGGCGCTACCGCGTCACAAACGCAGGGCGCGCTGGTTGCGCTCGACCCAGCATCTGGTGCCATTCGTGCACTGGTTGGCGGTCGTCGCATTGAGAGAAAAGGCTTCAATCGCGCACTGCTTGCGCGCCGGCAACCCGGCTCGGCCTTCAAGCCGTTCGTGTATGTCACGGCGCTGCAACAGGGATATACCACGGCCACATTGGTGGATGATGAGCCAATCAGCGTGCAAGCGGGGGCCGATATCTGGACCCCTGCAAACTTTGAGGAGGAGTACGCGGGCCGCATCACACTGCGGCAGGCGCTCGCGCGTTCGTCGAATGCCGCGACCGTGCGTGTCAGCCGTGACGTTGGCATCGCGCGCGTCGCAAACATGGCGCAGCAGCTCGGTATTCGCAGCGCGTTACCGAATGTGCCTGCGCTCGCGTTAGGCTCGGGCGAAGTGACGCCCATGGAACTCACCACCGCGTACGCGCCATTCGGCAACGGTGGCTGGCGCGTGACTCCGCACCTGCTCGTGCGCATTGACGATGCGTTCGGACACGTGCTGTGGCGCGGTCACACGCCAGCCATTACTCGTGTCATCGATAGCAGCGATGCGTTTCTCGTGACGTCCATGATGCGCAGTGTGGTGGATGATGGAACCGGGCGCGCGGTGCGCAACGCGGGTATTAAGGGGCCGGTTGCGGGCAAGACCGGTACCACCAACGACGGGGCGGACGTGTGGTTTGTGGGTTACACCCCCACCCTGGTTGCGGCGGTTTGGTTTGGGGCAGACACGCCGCAGCCACTGGGACCGTCCGCCACTGGAGGGCGTCTGGCTGTTCCCGCGTGGAGCGAATTCGTGCGCGACGGTTGGCACAGCCCGACGAAAGATGCCGCGTGGCTTCCACCAAGCACATTGGTGAGCCGCCAGGTTGATGTGGCGAGCGGCGCACTCGCGTCGGACTGGTGCGGGGAGTCGCGTCGAGAGTGGTTCAAGCCTGGGTCCGAGCCGCGAGATCAATGCACGGGTTTCGAAAACGGAGGCGCAGTCGCCTGGTTCGGCGAAGCCTTTCGCGGGGTTGTTTCGGCGAACCTTGCTGAACGACCACCGGCCGACCGATCGGGGAATCGCGCGCCGGACCGCGACGTGGCAGATGCGGTCGAAGCGGTCACGCGCGGCTTGGGTCAATCGAAATTCACCCAGCAACTGGCACGAAAGCTGGTGAACGGATTACGCACGGCGACGCGCGAGGGCAGTAACCTGGTGCGAGAGCAGAAGCGCCAGATGGAGCGGGAGCACGCGCGGGAAATGGAGCGCGCTCGCGCGGCGCAACGGCGGGCGCAGCAGCAGATGAATTGGCAGCTGCAGCGGGATATGGAACGTTTGCGGGCGCTGGCGGGCGAGGCAGCGCGGAATCAGGAGAGGGAGTAACCGAGGGTTCAGGGTTCAGGAGGTGCAGCGTTCAGGGTTCAGGGTTCAGCAACGGCAGGATGCGCCGCGAGCAGTTTGAGATGGACCAGGATTCAGAAACGGCGGAGTTCAGGGTGCAGGGGGGAGGGCGTTCGACGGGCAGGGGGCAGAGTCGAACTTTCGACTCTGCCCCCTGCCCGTTGTAACGTCGCTGTTTCAGACAAGGCCCATCCACTTGGCCTGATCGATCGTAAACCCGGGAAACATTGTATCCATCGACGCGGCACCAAGATGTTTGGCTGCTACCTCGCTGAAAACAGTACGGAAGTCTGTTGTGAGCGCGAGATCTCGCCCTTCATACAGGTGTTCTGGTGCTAATCCCGGCCACTTGCCGTGTACTTTCTTCGCACCTTTCAGTGAACCGCCAATTACAAACATCGCGCCGGCGTGTCCGTGATCAGTGCCGCCGGTGCCGTTCTGACGGACCGTGCGTCCGAACTCGGACATGGTGAGAATGACCACGTCGTCCATGCGATCGCCCAGGTCGGCAACAAGCGCGGAAATCGAGGTCGAGAAATCGGTCAGGCGCTGCGCCAGGATGCCGTTTGCCGCGCCCTGGTTCACGTGGGTGTCCCATCCGCCAATATCGGCGAACGCTACTTCGAGACCGACCCCTGCCTTAATGAGTTGCGCGATTTGCGCGAGGCGCTGACCAAACGGTGTTCGTGGATATTCAACGCCTGCTGCAGGTTTGTACTGCTGCGGATTGGCCGCGCGAAGCACCTTGATTGCTTCAAACATTTCCGATCCGCTGCCATGCACCAGGTCGGCCGAGCCCGTGCGATACAGCGCTTCGATCCGCTTTTCGGCGTCACCACCGTTGGTGCGAATGGAAAACTCCGCAATGGAGTTCATGGCGATGGTCGGTGCATGCCCGCTTAGAATGCGCGGGGTTTGCGACGCCATCGCGACGGCGCGAAATGCTGGTGGTGGTGCGCCGGTTTCACACGCCTGACACGTTCCTTTGGTGGCCAGGTACCGATTCAGCCACCCATCGTTGGTGCCTTTCACGTCGGGCGTACCCGACTCCATGTAGTCCTGCGCGTCAAAGTGCGACCGGGTGGCACTCGGGCTGCCGACGGCATGAATGGGTGCGAGCAATCCGCGGTCCCATAGCGACTTGAACGAGGACATTGACGGATGCAGGCCGAAAAATCCGTCCAGATCGATTGCGCCGTTGCGAGCGGCGTTGGCCGCAGCCGTGGGGGCTCCGATGGCCAGCTGCGGGCGCGCGGCGAAATAGTGTTTGTCGCCAAATGGGACGACCACATTCAGCGCATCTGCCGCGCCGCGTTGAAACAGGCAAATGAGCGTTTTGCCGCGCGCCGCACGCGGTAGCGGCATGGCCAAGGCCGTGCGGCGCAAGAACGAGGGCGATAACCCCATCGTCACCAGCGCCAAGGCGCCCGACTTCAAGAACACTCGGCGATTCAACATGACTGCATCCTCCGATCTATGACGTTCAGATACGCGTTGACTGTTGCGCGGTGCTGTCTGCGCGCAGAAACGCTGGCGAAATACGCGGGTTCACTGACGGCACTCGCGCGCAGACTGCGCGCGAGCCTGTTCTTGTTGCGCATCAGCGACGCTGGAACTCAGGTGCTCCCAGTGCGAGGCCGACGATTAGTGCGAGTCCGGTCATCTGCGGAAGTGTGCCAATGGCTTGCGTCAATGAGGCTCCCTGGCCGGGCTTGGCTGCTTCACGCGCGGCCGTTGCTTGCTGACGGGCCAATGGCACCTGGTTTGCGCGATCGAGCCGACGGTCTTCGGCTGCGGCCGCGCGTCTGGCCGCCGCTCCGGCTGGCGGGCCAGTCATGGTATTCGTCGTACTCATGGTGTTGGTGTCATCACTCATGGCAAACGAGTCAGCCGCCGCCTTGCCTTGCAGGAACGGATTCGTACCCGTCAGCAACACCTGGCGCGTGTCGGTGGACGCTTCGCCACCAAGCAGGGCGCGGATCACGCCGTCGACTTGTTGTTCACGGGGCACCGCCGCGAGTTCACGGGTCGCGGACCACTCGGCCATGCGAATGCCGGGAACGCGACCGCTGGCCGCAGCCAACCCGAAGTTGATGCGATTGAGAATGGAACCCGTATTCATCCACGCACTGCCCACTTCCGGATACCCATCCGGGGCGGCGTGACCGAACATTGGCTGACCAAGGCGGCTGACAAACTGCACGACCCGAGGTGTGGAGTCGGGTTTTGCACCCATGGCGCGCATGGTGCTGACCACCAGTTCGAAGGGGCTCTTGACCTTGGCGCGATACACGGCGGTGGAAAAGAATTCCGGACTGGTGATGATGATGCGCAGCGTCTCGCGAATGTCGCCGTCCGTATTCAGGAATACGTTGGCGGCGCGATCGACCAGTGCGGCGGGCGGCGTATCACTCACGAAGCGCCGCGCGAGTTTAGTGGCGATGAACTTCGCGGTTGCAGGATGTTTCGCGAGCATATCCAATACTTGCTCACCATCGTCCACACCCTGACCAGCGGGAAACTGCACGCCAAGAATCATCTTGGCACCGGCGTCGTGCGATTCGCGGCGGAATGTGAATGCCCCACCATTCGCACCATTGGCGATGGTCCAGCCGGTGAGGGCACGGGCGACCTGCACCACGTCTGCCTGAGTGTACCCACCATCCACACCGAGCGTGTGCAGCTCCATCAATTCGCGTGCGTAATTCTCGTTCACGCCTTTGGGCCGGCGGTTCGCGATGAGCGGGGCGAACTGCTGCATGCGCTGCTGGGCCTGAGCCAGCGTGAGGCCGCGAAGTTCCAGCAGCCGTTCCGGGGGCAGTTTGTTGAATCGGTCTTCCTGCGCTTTGGGAAGCAGGTTGCGATCCATCAGTTCCCCGACGGTCATCTGTTGCATTCGGCCACCCTTCACACCCTGCAGTCGCGCGCCGTTGTTGTTCACGGCAATGCGACGTTGGGGCGGCGACGCCAGCGTTGGGCGGCCGCTGTCGGCAACGCTCTGCCAGTTGTCCAGGTAGTACAACATTGCGGGGCTTTTTGCCACAGCACCCAGCAGCGTGCGGAACTTGCCCAAAGCGTTTGGACGAATGGCGTTCGCCTCGTACTCGGGCAGGAAATACCGCGTGCGGTCTTTGCCCGCAAAAACGTTGAAGTGGTTCTCCCAGAAATCGACCATCACTTCATTGAGCTGGCGTTCGCTGGCCACCGCGCGTGCGACTTTCGCGGAAGACAGCTCACCCACCACCCGATAAGACTCTTGCTGGGCCTGGCGACGCTTGATGGAATCGGCCGCACTCACCGGGCGGGTTTGCCCCGCGTCGCCGGCCATCATGGCTTCGTCCGTTCCTGTCTTCTTCTTGTCGTTCTTGTCCTTTTCGGCCATCAGTTTGGCCGAGTCGCGGCTGATGCCTTGCTTCGCCGCAATCTGTGCCAGGACCTGGTTGGGGGGCGGAAACTGCGCCTGCAACTCGGCGCCGGATTGGCCCAGCGTCGGGAAATGACTGAGGAACCCGTCCATTGCGGCGTCTGTGACTTTCTGCGGCTCAAGTTGCCGAGCAATCCATGCGTCTACGCCAATGGCGCGCACGGCTTGCACGTCGCCCGGACGCGCGCCGAAGGCCAGCCGGTTCAGTACGTGCTGAACTTGTTGGTCGGCAGTCTGTTCCCGCGCGGCGGACGGAGCCCCGGCAGTCTTTGCAGGCGCTGCGCGTTTCGATGCGGTTTGTGCTGCGCTGACCAAGGGCATCGCCGCCGCCATCAAAGTGACGGCCGTCAGCGTTTTGGCCATCCGCCGCGTAACACGAGTACAGAGAGGATCGTTGGAATGATTGACTGCAGGCATAAATAGTCTCGTGGCGTAAGTGTCGTTTGGTGGACGGCACGCACTCTTGGACGTTAACAGCAAAAATCCCGTTGTGACGGGCCGAGCGTTGGTGGGGTAGGCCCAAGGCGGAGGTCTGCGTGCACTGGGGGACCGCTTTCGCGAGCTGGCAGTTCCCGACAACAGACTGACAAGGACCGACGCGGAATTTGTGTCCCGCGTTCTGCCAACGCAGCCTCGCATTCTGCGAACCGAATGCTCCTCATGTGGCGCATTCCTCGAGCCGATACTTCATGGCGGGAACATTGTGACGTGAAGGCTGTGACGAATGGTTCATGCAGGAGTGCCAGCGGGATAAGTGCCACGCAACGCAACTGAGACGCTCAGGTCGCAAGTTCGTGACGCACATTCGTGCAGCTTACGGGTACTGGAAATAGTTTGGCATCGCAGTTGCATCATCAGTTCGTGAAAGGCAGCTCAGGCACTTCACCAATCGTTGGACTGGCTGAGTGGGCAGGTCGTTTGTGATACGGCGCACAGGCATCTGACTTCCCGGCTTCACGCATCACCACTCTTTCCCTACGGAGGTACCCAATGGACGTCCTGGTCAGACTCGAGGATCGTCCGAGCGATTCGCCGGTGTTGGCGCACGTGAATTCACTTCCCGTGCTTCCCTTCGGTACTCGTTCCAGACGCGAAGTCGTCACCCTGTACGGGGTGGTGGACGCGCAATCGCTGGCCTTGGCGCTCGCCGCGACGGTGGAGAGCGAACGCCTGGAAGCCACTCGCACTGGAGTCGTCCGTCATCTGGGCGTATGGCCGGACCGCGGCGCGGTCGGCGATTCCGCATGGCGCGACAAGTCCACCGGTCGGCTCGTGACGTGCGACCTGGACATCCCCCTTCACACGCTGCAGGCACGGGCCTCCGAGCTGCTCAGCGAATGCGGCACTACGCTTCGGCGCGTTGCGGCCGGTTTGGCCATGCCCGATTGGCCCGAAGGAATGGTTCGTGCGCTCAGCTTCTCGTTTTCTCCTTCGGACACCTACAACACAGGTGGCGGGGCAGGATCCGTGGGGCACCGCGATGACGGACAAGTAGAGAACTGGCTGGATTCGGTGCGAGAAGCCGATGCATTCTCGTTCGATGTGGAGGGCGACTAACGAATCCTCCCAATTCGTTCGACGTGGTCCTCGCGTAGCAGCCCGGACCTCCGCATTACCTGGACGGGCCACCTTTGGGTGGCCCGTTTCGTTTTGCGGAAGTTGGCGCAATTGCTCTTGCGCCCCCATTTGACGGGCCGCACGCTTTACGGGCGCTTCCCGATCATTGAAGGACCCGTTCAGTGTTCACCGCGAAGGACCCGTTCCGCGTTCACCGCACGCGCCTGGAGGCACCATGCGAGACTATGACAGCGACGGCATTCGAAATGTCGCCGTGGTGGGACACGGATCCAGCGGCAAGACCAGCCTCGTGGATGCCCTGTGTTTTGCTGCGGGCCTAAGCAAACGCCATGGCTCGGTGCGTGATGGCACCGCGCTCACCGATCACCTGCCCGAAGAAATTGAACGCAGGTTTTCCATCTCCCTGGGTTGTGCGTGTGCGGAGTGGATGGACACGAAGATCAACTTTATTGACACACCCGGTTCGCTGGACTTTGTCGGAGAAGCGATTGCGGGGCTCACCGCCGCTGACGGCGCGATGTGTGTCATCAGCGCGACGGCCGGCGTCGAAGTGGGATCGGAGCGCATGTTCAAGGCCGCGCTCGCACGCCAGGACCCAGTCCTCTTTGTCGTCTCGCTGATGGACAAGGAGTTCGCGAATTTCGATCGCGCCTACGAGCAGATCAAATCGCGGCTGAGCTTAAAAGTCATTCCCGTCGAAATACCGGTTGGACAGGGCGCCGATTTTCGTGGCGTCATTAATCTGTTTACGCAGCGTGCGTACATGTATGCGCCGGGCACCAAAGGCGAATACGTGGAGTCCGACATTCCGGCCGTCGAACAGGAGCGGTTCACGCGGTATCGCCAGGAGTTGATTGAAGCCATCAGCGCCACCGATGATTCGCTGCTGGAACGCTACCTGGAAGGAGCAGAAATTGGCCGCGATGAAGCCATTCACGGCATGAAGGAAGCCATGAAACATGGCGACCTGTTCCCGCTGTTCTGCGTGAGTTCGGAAAACATGATTGGCGTGCGCGCACTGCTCACCGAACTGGTGCAGCTCATGCCCAGCGCGTTTGCAATGGAAGAGACCCACGCCTTCACGGGCGCTGAAGGTAATCGCACGGTGGAAATTCACGCGCGAGACGACGCACCGTTTGTGTCGCTCGTGTTCAAAACGCTGGCCGAGCCGCATGTGGGTGATGTGAGTTATTTTCGCATTTTGTCAGGGCGCGTGAGCAACGGGCAGGAGGTGTACAACGCCACACGCGACGTGGCGGAAAAGTTGGGGCACCTGGCCATTCCGATGGGGAAAGAGCGCATCGAAGTGACCCACCTGCGCGCCGGTGACATTGGGTGCGTCGCCAAGCTGCGGAACACGCACACCAATGACACGTTGTCGACGCGGGAACATCCGGTGCGGATGCCCGCCATCGCGTTTCCCGAGCCGCTGGTTCACTTTGCGGTGCGTGCCGCCGTGCGCGGTGATGAGGACAAGCTGCAGAGTGGTCTGCATCGCCTGCACGACGAGGACCCGACGTTTGAAGTGCACTACAACGCGGAAACACACGAGACCATCGTAGGCGGCATGGGCGAGCGGCATGTGGACGTGATGATGGCCGTGCTCAAGCGCAAGTTCGGCGTACAGGCGGAGGTTTCCCGTCCGCGTATTGCGTACCGCGAAACGTTGACGGCGAAAGCCGATGGGCAGGGCCGCCACAAGAAACAAAGTGGCGGACGTGGGCAGTTTGGGGATTGCTGGATTCGCCTGGGTCCGCGTAATCGCGGCGAGGGTTATTCATTCGAAAACGAAATTGTGGGCGGCGTTATTCCGTCCAAGTTCATTCCAGCAGTTGACCGCGGCGTGCAGGAAGCCGCGGCGCGTGGTGTGTTGGCAGGTTTCCCGCTGGTCGACTTTCTGGCGGCACTGTACGACGGCTCGACGCATTCGGTTGACTCGAACGAAATGTCGTTCAGGATGGCGGGCATTCTGGCGTTTCGAACGGTCGCGCCGAAATGCAAGCCGGTGATTCTCGAGCCACTCGATGAACTGGCCATCACGGTGCCGGATGCGTTTCTCGGCGACGTGTTGGGTGATGTGTCAGCGCGCCGTGGTCACATCATGGGGACCGAGTCGGATGTTCGGAGCACGACGGTGCGAGCGGTGATTCCGCAATCAGAACTGCATTTGTATGCGACCACACTGCATTCGCTGACGCACGGTTTTGGCACGTTCACGTGCCGGTTTCACGGGTACGAGCAGGTGCCGGCGGATGCCGCAAGCAGGGTGATTGCGGCGCACGCGAAGGAGATGGAGGCGGTAGAGGTGTAAGGAGGCACCGCGAAAGGGCCCGCCGTCGTTGCAGGCCCTTTGGCATTTCGTCGAATCGCGTTGCGGAAGTCCTACCGCGCCGAGTTACCGTCCTGAAAACCAGCTCGAGGGCGAGAACCCCTGCGGGTTCACTTCGTAGAATTGCGTGCGCGTCCATCGGCCCGTGGTCGGGAAATACGGGGGCGGATACTTGAGTGCGCAGCGATTGAACGAAAGATCGTCGTAATAGCCGTGCAGGTTCGAGCCACTCATCGTGCCGGTTTGTCCCGTGCGCGATTCGATAGTGCCGCCAATCAAACGTGTGGTGCCACGGGTCACATACGGTTGGCCGCCTCCGGGTGCGGACGAGTTTTCGGCCACGACCGACTTGAGCGCAAGCACGGACGCATGAATGGTGAGGTCGGGGCGGCCTGCCGACGGGTCGAGCTCTTTTCGCGCATTCCAACCCGTGCCCGCGTCATTCAAACGTCGCTGCGGAGTGGCCAGCGTATTGTCCGAGTACATGACATACGAACCCGAGAACAGGCCGACAATGTCGTCATCCGCCGCACACGTGCCTGTCGCCACGGCTGGGCTGGTTGCCTGACGCAGATCGTGGGCGATGACCATGATGGCGCGTGAGGCCACCGTCAGTCGTCCGCGCACCATGCCGCTTACGGCCACCTTGCCTTCCGCGAAAATCACACCGCGGAAGGTTGAATTGTAGGAAGGGCTGAGCGGCCACAGGTAGGCACCATCGGCCCGTGCCGCCACTGCCGCCGGCACCGAGCCGCTCGATCGCACCACCCAGTACCCCGTGGAGTCGACTGCGCGGAACAAGCCGTCGGCATTCAAGCGTTCGTCACCACCCAGGAAGCAACGAGTCGTACCGTCGTCGAATGCCGTTTGGCGGTTCACCATATGCAGCCGGTAGGTATTGGCCCCCACACCGGTCACGACGGGGATGGCTGCGATTGGCGCTGGCATGGCTGGACGGCCAGAAACGAGCGTCTGTCGACCGCAATTGCGTGTGAACATTGAACTGTCAACCCTTCCGGCTCCCGGGTCGGGCTGTGCACACGCAACGCTGTTTGAAGGGCAATAACCGGCGGTCGGAGGCAACGCCGTGCGCGCCATCGCATACCCCCATCCACCCCAGCCAACTGCAGGTGGCGCGGCGCGCAATTTGTACACGCGGAAATACCCTTCATCGGCACCGGTCGTGTTGCCATCCCCGTTCACGTCAACGGCGACAAACTCAATGCGCATGGTCGCCAGCGCGCTGTCACCCGTCACGACATCCGGTGTGAACACATACCCGGCGCGCGTCGCAATGCCTTTGAGAATGTCCAGGTCGGCGTTGGTCGGCAACGGAATACGCGCGATGTTCTCGGCGGGCGCGCCTTTCCGGAACGACGCTGATGGTTTGTTCTTCACCACTTTCGCGGTGGTGACCTTGTCGTGAAAAATTGCCTGCGGCGACGGCGTGCCGTTCCAGACGTAAATCGTGTCGTTGGAATGCACGGGACCCTGCGCCTGCGCGCCCAAAGCCCACCACAGCGTGGCGCCATTGGTCGACTTCGCGATGTCGGTGAACGATGCGTATCGCGCAAACGATTCCTGATACATCTGCATACGGCGGATTGCGACGTTGCCCGACGGATCGACCGCCTGCGACACGATCTCGGCCTGCACACCGAACTCGCCGGTGGTGGTCAGTGAATCGGAATTGCCCAGTCGGGAAATCCAGGTGGTGCGTTTCACGCCGCCGGTATTGGGAACGAGAGCCTCCGACTCGACGGTGGTGTAGCCGTTCAACGGCACGGTATCGATGCGCGCATTCAGGCGCGAACGCTCCACCTCGAGACCCGACAACGCCGCGTCATCCACCACTGCTGCGCGATCGGACGACGACTGCACGAGCACGTTCGACATGGCCATCATTCCCGACGCCAGGGCCAGCACGGCACCCACTACGGCAATGAGCAGGACGGTGAGCAGGGCAAACCCGCGTCGCGATGTGTTCTGGCGCGCGACGGTCTGTTGGCGGCGATTGGCGCGACGGCGTGCGGCGCGGGCCTGCATCATCCGGCGACGCATATGGTGTCGACGGTTCATGGTACCACCACGCCGCTGGTGCTTGCCACACCCGACAGGTTTGGCGTGCAATCCTGTACGGCCAGTGCGTAGTCATACGACCGACCGACGCCGGTATCAACGCCGCCGTCTTTGTAGTGGTAGGTGGTGGCGCTTCCGTTCACACTGATCGACGCCAGGGGCGACCCCCAGGATCCGAAGCCGGTGAGACGCCGCCAGATGACGTAACGCACCGCGTCACTCTCGCCGCCGTTGTCATCGGCCGCACGTGGCCACGAGAGCAACACCGCGGCACTGTCGGAATTCCACGCCGCACTGGGTGCAGACGGCGCAATTGGTGTACGTCCACAGGCGCGCGCCTGGCGGTCGACGGCTGCGTTCGGTAGCGGAATCTGATAGTCCACGAGTTCATTCCCGCTTGTTTTCGGTCGTGTGGCTTCGTACAACACTTCGACGGTGCGAATCTGATCGATACGCGTGGTGGTGGCCGTGCCAGTGTCCGGCGTCACGCCGCGCAGCGCGACGGTTTTGGCCAACGGCAGCCAGGCGCGCGGCACGGTGTCCAGGTCGGTGAGCGTGGTGCTGTAGCGAGTGGGGTCGTACCAGTACCGGAAAAACGGCGTCGACCCCACTTTGCGCAGCCCGGACGCAATCATTTCCGGCGGACCGGCGTTCACCTGGCGCAGCAACATGTAGTCGGCGGAATTGCTCGAACCCGTATCGCGCACGAACCGGAAAATGATGGTCTCGGCCTCCCCATCAGTTCCCGCAATGTTGGCGTAGTTGGCCAGCGGATACACGAAGGCGGTGCCAGGTATCGCGCGTGCTGCACCCACATCAAACGATGCGGCCTCAGCCGCGCTGGCGAAGAGATCGGTGTAGATCGCCCCCGTGAACTTTGCGGAGTCGGTACGGTTGCTCAGCAAGTCGCTGTTGAATGCGAACACGGAGTCGCTGGCGTACACCACGACGGGCTGATAGTCGGTGGTATTGGTGCCCGCGGTGCGAATTTCCTGCCGCAAGATGTCGCGTCCAAACCGGCCATTCTGAATCTGATCAGAGCGCGTGGCTGTCACGCGAAAGCCCTTGGACTGCGCGAGCAAAAACCCGATGGCGCTGGCGCCGACCACTCCAAAAATCGAAAGCGTGACCAGCATTTCGACCAGCGACGTGCCGCGACGGATGCTCGACGTGCGAGCGTGCGCCTGCGCTGCAGATGATGACGAATTCATGGCGCCGCGATAGAGATGGACCGAACGATAGGTGCCGCCAGTACCGTCGTGGTACTGCCAGTCACCGTGACCCGGATGGTGGTGATGCTCTTGCCGCCCGTTGTGTCAGATTCCACGGTGGTGGACGTGGTGAGCCCGTTGGCCGATGGGTTGAACCGCGTGGCCGTGAGTTGATTGAGCGACGAATACGTCGGCCACGTGCGCGCGCGCGAAATCTGCTGGTCGACGATGGCCTGCGCGCGACTGCGGGTGCCGGACGCCCCGACCTTGCGCGCCGACACGGTCGTGCTCATCGCCATGGTCAGCACGACGCCGGCGAGAATGGTGACGGCCATCAGCACTTCAATGAGTGTGAAACCGCTTCGCGTTGCCGTCGCAGGCGCGACTGCGCTGCGGCGCGCGGAACCTATCCGACGTTTCTGTTGCATTATCCGCGCCTCCACGCGCTGCCTGTCCACTTGTACCACACCGAGCGACCTGTTGCGCGCGAAATTGCCATGGCACGAACATCCTGGTCCGCGCCGCCGTTCAATGTCTTGGCGGTGGTGAAGTAGAGCACATCGGAACGGTCTACCGACCCGCTGCGCTGCATCACGAAATAGGGGCCACGTGGGGTCGAGAGACGGGACGGCGCCGTTTCGCCGCTGCCGCCCAACTTGGGCACGCTGCCTGGCCGACCAAGCATGACCCGTTCCGGAAACAGAAACGGGCGCGATTTTTCGCCCGAATCTTCCGCGTTGTTGTTGTTGGCATCCCAGATGGTGCGCACCACATGTCCGGCGGTGTCGAACTGCACCAGCACATTGTGTTGATGCGAGACGGCCTCGCGCTGCGCGACCATGACCGACATGCCGACGGTCCGCACCGCGGTGTCCACCGCGCCGTTGTCAATGCGGATTTTTGGCAGCACCATCAAGGCCATGATACCAATGATGGTGACGACCATCAGCAGTTCGATCATGGAAAATCCAGCGCGAACTGGTCGCGAAGGCGAGCGAAGGGGGGCCTGCTGGTGCACGATGCCTGTCTGGTCGGGGGGCGAACTCCACCGGGTCATAAGGCAGACGGACCGTCGGTTGCATCGTCACACTGCTTGCCACCCGGGAAACAACGGTGCCCGCACAGTGACGTGCGGTTCCAGTTACGCTGTCACGAAGCTGCGGACGGTTTGCCGGGTCGGCCGCGACTGCTCCCTCTCGCGCTTGGCGGCCAGTGATGTTGCCCACCGCGCGCCGCATTCTCTACTTCATGCTTACGGTCATCAGGTCATCACCTCCGCGCCAATCTGCTGGACGGCCTGCACGAGAATATCCAGATCGGCAAAACGCGTGCGGTGATTGGTAATGGCCACGCGAATGGCAAATTTTCCATGGACGCGCGTGGATGACGGGACGGCGATGCCGCGTTCCTGCAGGCGTTGCAGAATTTCGACGTTGATCGCATCAAGCTGCGATTCCTCAGGGGCCAGGCCGTCGGCGCCCCAAGGCGTGTACCGAAAATTGACCAGATTGAGCGCAACTGGCGCGAGCAATTCGAGATTGGCTGCATTGGTCACGCAGGCCCCCAGGTACTGGGCTTGCGCGACGTTGCCTTCAATGTTGCGGGCCAACGCGTCCACACCGTGCGACGTGAGCGTAAACCACGCTTTCAGCGCCAGAAATCCGCGCGACAAATCCAGTCCACGATCGCCGTACGTCACTCCCGTCGTCATGGGTCCCCGCGACATGGTTTGCAGGTAACTGGGCGTCGTCGCGAATGGGCTTTGATGCGCGGCCGCATCCCGAATGAGCACGGCCGCAATGCCGTACGGCAGGTAGCCCCATTTGTGCAGATCGAACGCCAGCGAGTCGGCGCGTTCAATTCCCGTGAGCATCGGTTTGAGCGCGGGTGACAATCGCGCGAGTGCCCCGAACGCGCCATCGACGTGAAACCAGAGCTGCTCCTCCTGACATACGTCTGCCAGTAACGCCAGGTTGTCAGTGGCCCCTGTGTTGACGGTGCCGGCCGTGCCTATCACGCAGAACGGACGAATGCCACGCACACGATCGGCACGAACCGCCTCTCGCAGGGCGTCGACGTCGATGCGAAAGTCCCCATCGGTGGGAATGGCGCGAAACGCACGCTCGCCGAGGCCGAGTACCGAGCAGGTGCGCTTAATCCAACTATGTGTTTCGATAGAGCCGTAGCACGCCAATTTGTACGGTGCGCTTTGCAACCCTTCAGCGCGGACGTCAAACCCCGCGCGCGCATGCAACGCGGTTGTGAGTGCCACCAGGTTGGCGACGCTCGCACTGCTGACCAGGACGCCGCTGGCCGAGGCATCGTCGAGCAGCAGCTCGCTCATCCACGCAATGACCTGCGCTTCCACTACTCCCGGTGATTGCTCAAGGCCACCGCAGTTGGGGTTGAGTCCTGCCGCCAGAAACTCAGCCACCATGGCCGACGGTACACCCGTGCCCATCACCCACCCCCAGAAGCGCGGATGCAGATTGCCGCCGGGGTAGGGCAACACATTTTTTGTGAAGGCATCGTAAGCGGCGGCATCACCCACGCCGGTACGCGGGACCGGCCTGTTGAGCGCGGCCTTCACGTGCGCCGGCATGGGTTGCCACACTGGTTGATTGCCAATATCCGCGAGGTGCGCCGCCATGTCGTCTACCGCGCGGTGCGCGACTTGCGTGAATACCTCCCAGTTCGACGGATCCAGTCCCGGTGCGTCCTGTGCCAGTGCGGGCGCATGTGCCGGCGCACTGCATGGAGCGTCTGTGGCAGCGTCTGTGGCAGGGTTCATCATCGGAGGTGTGGGTGCACGGGCGGCCCGCTTTTCGCGTCGTCGGTGGCCGACCGCAGCAGGTGAGCCGGAGTGCGGTCAGATTTTGTGGTACAGCACGCGCGCCGCGTCGCGTCGATCGGCGGCGCTGTACACTTCGAAATCATTGAAGAACGCCGACGCTTCGTGCTGCAGCACGCGAATCATCGCAATGGCCAGTCGCCGAATTTCGAAGTCGGCACTTTCACTGCTGCGCCGTTCCAGCATGGTGCGCCAGGCCCGCGCGTTTCCGGTTACCAGAATCTTCGATTCGGTACTGTTGGGCAACACACTGCGCGCCGCTTCCCGCGCCATTTTGCGGCGCTGTACCTTGTCATCCGTCCACGCAAACCGCGACATCAGCAATTCCACCATCTCAACGTAGGTCTGCAGCGCGGCGTGCACCTGGTGCGTCCAGCGTTGCTCCAGGGCGTCGTCGCCCATCACGGCGGGTGGCATGACAAACGCTACCGCGTTTTCGTCGACGTAACGCTCGGACATTTGCGAATACGAAAAGCCGACCCGATGCCGGACCAGCTCGTGCGTCAACGACCGGCTCACACCTTCAACGAGGAGCGTGTAGTTCGCGTGCTCCAACACACTGCCGTGCGCCTGCCGTTTAATATTTTCAAGGTACTCGCGCGTTTCGCGCTGTGCCGGATTGCCCTGATTCATGTAACACAAACGTCCCGCAAACTCCGCGAGTCGCTCCCCGTCTGATGAGGCTCCCTTTCGCTGCACGGGGAGATGGACGGGTTCCGCAAAGGACGGACGCGACACCACGGTAATCTTTGGCTCGCGCAGTATTTCCGGAGCGCCAGGAGACATCATCAACAGGGTACGGGTGAAATGGTGCGAACGGGCGGAGACGTGCTGCGCCTTGTTTATCAGTGCGCCTGTTGGGATTCGGCCCCGACATTGGCAAACTCGCCCAGCCGGAAACGACTCCAGTCGCGCGTTTGTTCCACCTGGTCCAGAATGGTGCGGGCGGACGGACTGAGAGGTGGAATCGCGGGATCGTACCGAATGTCGCCCCGAAGGAAGCTGTCGGCCGGCGCGACTTTGCACCCGGCGTTCAACACGCCAGTGGGGTCGGCCGCCGCTTTGACGTTCGCGAACGCGGCGAGCGCTTCGGTATTCCAGATATGCTGCAGGAGCGGCGCCCTGAGCCGGCCGTCACCATGTTCGCCGGCCAGTGTTCCCCCCAAACGCGCCGTCAACTCGCACGCCTCGAGCAACGCCCGGTGCACACGGTCGCGCCAATCGGGTTGGGTGGTGTCAATAAGCGGATTGACGTGGATGTGGGCATCACCAGCGTGTCCGAAGATAACGCCAGTGAATTCGGCGCGACTGAGGATACGCCGAATGCCCCGCACGTACGCGGGAAGGTTTGCAGGGGGCACGCAGCCGTCTTCGATGAACTGCATGGAACGCAAGCGTGGCGCGAGGCTGGCCAGAATCGGGCTGGCTGCGTGCCGCAATGACCAGAGTTCGTGTTGTGCCTCCACGCTCAAACCCACCGCCACCTCACGGGCGCCATGTTTCCACAGGGCGGCAACCAGCGTATTCGCCCCGCGTTGGGCGTCCAGATCGTTGTCCGCCTCCATCTCGATCAACAACACGGCTTCGGCGTGCCACGAGCGTCCCGTGGCGTTTTTCGAGGCGGCCACGTCCAGAAAGGTGCGGTCGAGCAGTTCGCAGGCCGATGCACCGAACTCCTGCGCAACGAGTGCGCACTCCGTGGCGGCTTCGAGTGTCTCAAACTGCGCCAGCAAGCTGGCCGTTGCACCAGCCACGGGTAACAGCGCCAGTTCGATTTGCGTGAAGAATGCGAGCGTGCCTTCGCTCCCAACCAGCAGCGCGACCAGCCCGCTGGCGTCGTCGCGGGGGCACTGCAAGTAGTCGGCGATCGCGTATCCACTTGATTCTTTGCGAACGCCGTGGTGCACCAGCGACTCAGGCTTCGTATGCACGCCAATCAGTTCAAGCGTTTCCTGTAGTCGCAATACGGCAGGCACACGAGACGGCGGCAGCTCCCCACGTCGCACCCAAGCAATCGATCCATCGTCAAACACACACTCGAGTCCGGACACCCAGGCGCGGGTAGGACCGAATCGCAGCGAACGCGCTCCCGCCGCATTGGTGCCTACCATCCCACCGATCGTGCAGAACGCGCCGCTGGATGGGTCGACGGGGAACCGAAGTCCCGCCGCGTTCGCGGTGGCATCCACGTGCGCCCGAATGGCGCCGGCGCCCACTCGAATGGTTTGCGACCCCAGGTCCACAGCGCCGATGTGGTTCATGCGCGAGAGATCGACCGCAATGCCTGGGCCAATGGCGCCCGCCGCCATTCCACTGGCCGACCCGCGAGGCATGAGTGAGTAACCATTCGTTCGGGCCCACCGTACCAGCACACTGACATCGAGCGCGTCGACGGGAACGGCGACGGCCAAGGGAAGACAGCGCGCGATACCTGCGCCTTCCGAATACAGCTCGCGCGCGAGCCGGTCATCTCGCAACGTGCCGCGAAACGACTTTGGGCGATGGTCGCCCAACTGCTCCAGACCCAGCGCCGCAGAATGCACCCTGCAGTTTCGTGCCCGGACGGGCATGCTCACAAGGCCGCCGCCAAAATAGGCGGGTGTATTCCAGTGACGTTGGGCGAGCGCGCCTCCTATCTTTGGCCGCACATGCCCGACGCACTCCTCTCAAACCCGGCTTTGGTGTCGGCCCTCGCCAATCGCGATGCCGGCCGGTTCTGCACCCTCATTCTTCCGGCCGTCTCGCGCACCTTTGCGTTGGGCATCAAGGTGTTACCGGGGCATCTGGGACAGGCGGTGCTCGATGCCTACCTGCTATGCCGCATCGCGGATACCATCGAGGACGCTCCAACCGTCGATCCGCACATCAAGGCCACGCTGCTTGACGATCTGCTCGAGGCGTTCGACAACCCCGGCGCGCTGGCACGATTGCTTGGTGCGGCCAGGGATATCACGGGCGAGCCCGCGCACCTGATGCTCACACAAAACACCGACCTGGTGATGGAGCATTTTGCGCAATTGCCGCAGCCAACCCGGGCCATCGTGCGGCAATGGGTGGCGGAAATGGCAACGGGGATGCGCAAGTTCGTGTTGATGTATCCCCACGGCATTCGCATTCAGTCCATCGCTGAATATCGCGAATATTGTTACTACGTGGCTGGCACCGTCGGATACATGCTCACCGATTTGTGGCGCGCACATTCAACCAGCATCAATGCCGAACGGTACGAGCGGCTTCGCGGGCGCTGTCGCGCGTTTGCGGAGGCGTTGCAAACGGTGAACATCCTGAAGGACGTGGCCACCGATGTCGAGAAGGAAAACTCCATTTACATTCCCGAAACCCTGCTCGTTGCGGCGGGTAGTTCGCAACGCACCATTCTGGCCCCCGAATTACTGACCAACAATCGCGCTGCGCTCGCGTCGCTGATTGAAATGGCCTGGCACGATTTGGAAGAAGCGCGAAACTATCTGCTGCTGTTGCCGCGCCGTGAAGTGTCCATTCGAATGTTCTGCATTCTCCCGTTGGTGCTGGCGTATGCGACGCTGCGGGACCTGGTGCCAAGCACCGCCATGCTGCGCTCGGGCGGAGCGGTGAAAATCACCCGCCGCGAGGTCAAGGCGCTCTTGATCGCCGGCGCCGCGTGTGTTGGAAGCAATTGGGCAATTGGCCAACTCATTGAACGGGTTCGCAAACGCCCGTTCGTTTAAGTTGGCGCCGGGTTACCCTTTCGGCGGGAGAATGCCCCGCAGCGGCGTGGCCGCCTCAATCATCGCGTCGCGCAGCTGTCCAATCAACGTCGGGCGCGTCACCATCGCCCCATGCTCAACGTGGTCCAGCAACTGTTCCAGCTTCTGGTGCACGCGCGCCATTGACTTTCGGTACTGGCTCTTGAGCAAGCGCCAAAGCCCGTAGCCGCCTGCGGTTTGTACGGCCGCCAATCCGCCAATAATCGGTGCGGCATTCCCGGGCAGCAACAACAGCGCGATGGCCGACAATACCGTGAACACGCCGGCGTTCGTGACAACACCCAGACCCACCATGATGCTGCGTTGGGAACGACGCAATTTGGTTAAGTCGGCGTCCAAACGCACCACGGCGCGTGCCGCATCGATTGACGTGACGGTAGCAGACACCTCATCCGTGCGCACTAATTCGAGGCTGCGTCCGTTGCGACCCATGGCGTTGTAGAGAAAGCTGAGTGGTCCGTTTTTGGGGGACCAACTCAGTCGATTGGTCGCGCGCCGATTAGGGTCCAATCCCTCCTCACGCTTCATCCACGCATCAATGTGGGCCAGCAGTTCGGTTGGCGTGCCGGCAACCGAGCGCTGCGCCGACACCTGGACCGCGCCCAATCCGTCCAGAAGCGGGCCCTGTTCCGGTTCGGCATAGGGCGAACGTGAACGCTCCTCTGCCAGCGCCAGACGCAGGTGCTCGGCGGGAATTCCAACCTCGCGTCCAATTTCCACCAGGCGTTCTTCACTGATGCCTTCGGGCGATTCCGTATTGGCCGCCTGTAACTCGGTCGCACGAGCCAGCACTCGTTCGAGGGCAGCACGCGCGATGACGGGACCGGAGTCGGCCGGATCGTTAGGGTTCATAACCACAAAACGTAATGCACACGCCGGAAGTGTCGAAAGTCAGATGCCGGCCAGCACAATGTCTATTTGGCGAGCCAGCGCGTCCGAAATGGCCTGTGGAACCGGGAACGCCGAGCGCAGGGCGGCCTGCACGTTTACCCCCTTGGTGGGCCGCCCAACCTGCGCCAGATAGTAGCGACAGTAGGCGTCGGTCAGTTCCGGCGCGACCTTCTGCAGCAGCAACATCCCGCCCAGCACCTGTCCAAACGCCACGTACGACCCGGACGAACCGTCGCGTTGCTGTGCGGGCGTTGTGTTGTCTGAAACCACGGTTGAAACGATGTTGCCGGTCACTTCATGCACAAACACGATGATGGACTGCGCGGCATCGGCCGTGCGCTCGGGAAATGGAACCACAACGACCGTCTGTCCGTTCGCTCCGCCCGAGGTGCGTCCCTCTGGACCAATCGGCAACGACAAATACATCTCACCCTGTCGTTGGCTGGTGTTGTTCAGAAAACGGTCGAGCTTTGACCGGTAGGTGTTTTGCCACAGCGACTGCACCGCACTCAACACCGCACTGCGTGCGCGCACTACTCTCTGATGCTCGGCGTCGTAGTACCGTGCCTGTTCGTCAATGACACCGGCGAGAAACAGTCGCACCCAATCGCGGTCTGCAGCGGTGGGAAACGAGGCCGCCAGTTGCTGCACAATGAGGGCGGTATTGCGATCGGGTGCCCGTGCCGGATCGCCCTGAAACTGCAGAAGCGCTTCGATGCCCTTTCGCATCTCCGCAAAATTCGGGAACTGCAACGCGAGAAACTGTGCTTGCACCAACGCGGGGTTGGTGTTCAGTTGCCGAGACAACGCATCGCGGTTTGCATCGAGCGACGTCAACACGTTGTTGCGTGAGCGCAAAACGGTGATGGAATCGCGATACCCACGCTTGAAGAGAGGGACCGCCGAGGTGTCTTGCGAGATGAGCGCAAATGAGTGCAGCCACAAGTCAATGTGTGCAGCCGACATTACCGGCCAGCGCGTACTTGTCGTGGAAACCGGGCCTACGCCGCCCCCACTGGTTGTTGTGCCGCCGGCGGGAGTTGGGCTGGTGCCGGTATTCGCTGGCGTGCCACCACCGGTTGCGGTGGCGCAGCTGGAAAAGACGAGGGCCGCGCACAGGGGAGCGGCGGCAGTGGTGATAATCGAACGAAGGAGTCTGGCCATGGGGTATGACTACCCCAGGATTCAATGGCGGTTCGCGAGCACATCCGTTGGCAAATCCGGCACCTCAGAGCCGCGGCCACATGTCACGCAAAAACGCCACTGCACATCCAGCTCTGTGCTGCACGCCGGACACTGGCGCACGGTCAGGTTTACGCCGCAATGCGGACAAAACGTAAGCTTTCGTCCTTCGGGCAGTTTACCCCCACAGAACCGGCAACCGCAGTTGCGCAGCGAACTATCCGGGGTGGTCCTGCGAGTTTCACGCAGCACGTGCGCTGGCGCACTTTGCGCCGCATTCCCGCTCGGAACGGCATACTCGGCGGTGATGGCAGCCGGTGTAGCGAGTCGCAGGGTGTTGTTCGAAAATTCCAGCCCCAGCGCCGACGAGGCGAATGGATCGCCATGCGGTGAGGAGAAACGCTCGCCACCAATGGCGGTGACGGAAGTGCCCAGCCTCAGCGTCGTGGCCGACCACGGACGAACCAAAGCCAGCGTTGGAGAGGGCAGGGACAACGCTTGCCGGCACGCTAACTGCAAGTCGGCGTCGGTGCGCAGATACTCGCGTTCACCAGACACCATGCGCAACACATTCACTTCCCAGGCTTCCGGACCCGTATCGGACATCTCGCGCCGTGCATCGCGGAACGGCAACAGCCGCTCCTCAAGATCAGTGAGTGTGAACTCCTGATCGAGCAGATGTGGGTAGCTGTTGCGCACCGTTCGTACAAGCCGAAAGGCGAGCCGGTCGAGATCGTCCATGAATCTCCATGCTATTTCTTGTCGACGTCGCGCATCTTCGCGTCCACATCTGCCGTCATATTCTTTCTATTATCGCCACCAATTCGCTCAACTAAACGCTCCGCGATGTGTTGCGGGTGAATCTGGGCGTCCTTCCAGCCGTAGCTGTAGCCAATGGCGACGCCAATGGCGAGGATGAACAGGTACTTGAACATGGGAGCCGGGTGGGGCCTTCTCGCTGCTGGGGAAGCGAAAGGGCGTGAGCCTACACACACCGACTACCCACTTGGCATTGGGGTAACGCCACGACGTCACACCCTTGGCCCGCTAGAAGCTGGCGAACGCCTTGGCTGGCTGAAACGCGCCGGGCTCTGGGAAAGGATCGAGCGGACTGGGTGTTTTTTTCGATTTCGCCGACTCTGCCGCCCACCACGCCTCGAAGGCCGACGGCACCAGGCCGCCCGGGCTACGGTTCTGCTCAGCCGCGGCCCGCGTGGCGAGGTGATTCGCATATTCATTTTGCGGATGACCCGCGTGACCACGCACCCAGCGCCACTGGCATTCGTGTTTCTCGATGGCTCCCACCGCATCCTGCCAGAGCTCCACATTTTCGACCGCGCCCTGGCTGCGCCGCCACCCCCGCGAAATCCAGCCATGCACCCACGACGTCATCCCATCGACGATATAACGCGAATCGGTGGTGAATTGCACGGACAGCGATTGGCCTTTGCGCGACAGGGCGCCGAACGTGTCAATGACCGAGCGCAACGCCATCTGATTGTTGGTGGTGTCCCGCTCTGAATCCCACAGGTCGAATCGCACGATGGATTCGTCTTTGTTGCGATATTCGATGAGCGCTCCGAAACCTCCCGGTGTGGCACCCGCACGACCGTTGCCAAGACACGACTCGTCGGCGTACACGGCCACCAATGGATAATGGGCGCTCAACGCACTTCCTCGACCGCGTCCACTTCATCGAGCCAGAGCGTGAGTCGTGCACCCGTGGCCGGATGTCGCGTGTCGATACACTCGCGACGGTTTACCACTCGTAGCGCGAGTGGAATAATCAGATATTCCGTGCCACGCCGCCAAATAGCCAGGCGTCGCCCTCGCGTGATGGCATCTTCAATGCTGTCGTACTGCTTCACCGTCAACTGAGCCACTTATTTGCCCCAGCCGGCGCACACACGTTCGAGCACCGCGGTTGCATGATGAATGTCGTCCAGTGTCACCCACTCTTCCGCAGCATGTGCCAGTGCAATATCACCGGGACCAAAACACAAGGCGGGAATGCCGGCCGCGTTGAACAGCGCCGCGTCGGTCCAGCAGGACAGGCCCTCGATGGGCGCTGGCAACATTTCTTTCTCCAACGCCGATGTCATGGCGAGCGTCAACGGTGCCTCCACGGCAAGATCACTGGCCGGCTGATACAATTCAAGCGTCACGGTCGCTTTGAACGACCTGCGTTCGTTGTGCAGAGTGCGGCACAACGCTTCGAATTCGGCCTTGACACTGTCCCCGGTCTCACCCGGTACCGTGCGACGCTCAATGCGCAGGGTGCACGATTCAGGGTAGGTGGACCATCCGGTGCCGCCTTCAATCATGGATGCGTGCAGGGAAGGGCGGCCCAAAAGAGCGTGCGCACGCGATGGCATCATCGACGCATCAAATCGATCGATGGCCGCCAGCAGCAGTCCCGCGTGCATCACGGCGTCCACGCCAAGGTCGTAGCGGCTTCCGTGCGCGGCGTGTCCCTCTACGTCTATGCGTATCCATGCAAATCCACGATGTCCGGTGCACACCGCCAGCCGCGTGGGTTCCGTGACAATCGCCGCCGTTCCATGCAGCCCATTGGCCAGCAACGTCCGGGTGCCGAGTGAACCAAACTCTTCATCACACACCGCAGCGATGATGATTTCGCTGGTCAACGCGCTGCGCGTGGACGCGCGTGCCGCCGCGACACACATACACGCAATCCCACTTTTCATGTCGGTTGCACCGCGTCCGTAAATCCGATCATTCCGAATGTCCGGCACAAATGGTTCGTGCACCATGTTGTCCGTACCCACGACATCCAGATGTCCGTTCAGAATAAGCGGCGACTTTCCGGACGGACCAATACGCGCCAGCACGTTGCTCCGGCTTGGCGCAATTTCCTGAATCGATACTGCAAATCCCCACTCTGACAGCACGTCGGCCAGATGGTTCGCACAGACCGACTCACCGGGGCCGCCGGGGACGAGGTCTGGATTGCGTGAATCAATCGCGACGAGCGATTGTGTCAACGCAACGGGATCGAGCGGAAAGCGGCCTGTCACAGGAATCGGAAGCAAACTTTGGTGGAGGACCCGACTTGAGATACGACAGGCGTCGTGCCGTAGACGCGCGCGGGGTGTCTGTAGAGCTTATCCCTCTACACGTGCAGATGACAGCGGCAATTCCTCGCTGACTGCCACGCCCGAATGCGCAATTCGCCAATCCAATTGCTCGGCCAACCCCGCCACTGCGCGTGCAACACGTTGCTCGCCGCCACGTGGCGCGATAATCACCACACAGCCGCCACCGGAAGCTCCCAGTGCTTTCATTCCAAGCGCACCTTGTTCGTCTGCGACGCGAGCAATGTGGTCGATTTTTTCGGTAGTAATGCGCGGATGGAGCGATCGCTGATAGTGCCAATGCTCACGCAACAGGGCGCCCAACCACTCGACATTGCCCGCGCGGAGGGCCTCGGCCATCTGGAGCGCCAGCGATTTCATACGCGCAAGCGCGTCGATCACACGAGGCACTCGGTGCTGGTAGGCCTCAAGCACCGCAGTGATCGTCTCGCCAGAAATGCGCGACTCGCCCGTGTAAAACAGAAGGCAGCATTTCTCCAGATCGGCCACCGTGTCCTGGCTCAGCGCAATGTGCTGTACCTGAACGTTTGTGGTAAAGGTGAGCGCGAGGGCCCCACCATGAGCGGCCGCGAAATGATCCTGAAACCCCCCCGCCATCCCCAGGCCACTTACCTCGACCGCTCGGCTTTCCAATGCGAGTTCTGAAGCAGACCGGTTCAGTCCTCGCCATCGTGCAAGCGCTGCGGCTAAGGCCACGCCCGCCGCCGATGACCCGCCAAGACCAGCCCCGACCGGAAAGTTGCTGGACAACTCGACGCAGGCATCTGTGACATTGGCTGCAGCGAGGGCAGCCGCGGTCAGGCTCAAGTCATTTGTGGCCGGTTTATCGGCTCCGGCGCTGGTGCTGAGCCGAACGGTTGCACGGCGTTCAATAGCCAGGTTACAAACAAACCCGCCTCGTTCTTCGGGATAAGGCGGGACGTCAGTCCAGCCTCCGCCGAAGTCGAGGCGGGTTGGCGCATGTGCAATGAGAGACCGTGCGGCCATAGAAGGGCGCACTGCGCGAGGCGCTACTTCTTTTTGGGTGCGGGCTTTTTCGCCGCGACTTTCGTGAGCGCTTTTGCGGGTGCCTTCGTTGCCGGTTTGGCGGGTGTTTTTGCAACGGGCTTGGCCAGCGGCTTTGCGGCGGGTTTGGCCGCCGGCGCCGCGGGCTTGGCGCCGGCTTTCACCGGTGCGGCCGCTTTGGCCGGAGCGGCCTTCGCGGCCGGCGCCACGGGCGCCGCAGCCTTTACCGGCGCTGCAACCTTAGCCGCTGGAGCCGGCTTTGCCGCTGGAGCCGGCTTTGCTGCTGGAGCCGGCTTTGCCGCTGGAGCCGGCTTTGCCGGAACGGCCGGAGCTTCTTTCGCGGCTGGCTTCGCGGAGGCTTTTGGCTCAGCCTTCACCTCAACCTTCTCCTCTGGTTTTGGCTCCGCTTTGGGAGGGGTTTTGGCAGCAGGTTTGGCTTCGGCTACAGGCTCGGCGGTAACAACAGGTTCCCGAACGACCACTGGTGCAGCAACCGGAGTTTCGACGCGAGGGGCCCGAGCTGCGGCAGATGCCGCCTGATCTTTAGCGGTTGATCCAAGCGGAACTGGTTTTGCGGGCGCCGCTTTGGGTTCAGGCTTTGGCAAAGCCCCGTGTTTGGCGATGTACGCACCTTCGGCCACCAGAATTAGCTGTTCGGCTTCTTCCTGGCCCATTTGACCACGACGTACCATGTAGTGAATGAGGTCGCGTGCGCTTTCGATGGCGAACTCGCTTAAGCCAGCGGCCGCGCCAATGACTTCGCGCATGGCGCCTGCCATCTTGCTGCCAGCCTCAAGGCTGATTTCATGCGCGCGAGCCGCCATTTCGGCCGCCGTATCGCGAGCGTCAGCCGCCCTGTGGCCAGGGCCGCGTCGCGGTGGCGGCGGTCCTGCTGGTGTTTCGGCTTCGGTCAGCGTGTCGTCGGCCTGCGGAGAATCGGGCATGGATCGAGCAAACTCCTTCAATCGGACAGTAGAGGTTAGCGAGCTCGACTGCACGCGCGCATGCGTTTCGCCGAGGTCACGGTCCGGGGGCATCCGATTCCCCCCAGATCGCGGGTAACTATATGATTCTCAGCCATCTATGCAAGGCATGCTGACCGATTCTGTCAAGATGACAGCTTCTGTATATAGTAACGAAGGGTCGCATTGTTTCTCGAATGCGGCTGGTTTTTTTGTCCAACTTCACAAAGCCACCCTGCGCATAAAAGCGCCATGATATGACCATTAACAATACACTGCCGCTCGCGGGCATCAGGGTGCTCGACCTTAGTCGGGTACTGGCTGGGCCAATGTGCAGCATGATGCTGGCGGATTTGGGCGCGGACATCATTAAGGTCGAGCGCGTGAGCGGCGGTGACGACACCCGCGGTTGGGGGCCTCCGTTTGCGCGGGACGGGCAATCCGCCTATTTCCTCAGCGTGAACCGGAATAAGCTCAGCTTGGCTGCCGACTTTGGGCAGCCCGGAGACATCGCGCTTCTCTTGAGTCTCGCGGCTTCAGCCGACGTGGTCGTGGAGAATTTCCTGCCGGGTGTTCTTCGCAAATACGGCCTTGATCGGGACGCCATGCTCACGGCCAATCCATCCTTGGTGTGGTGCACCATCTCCGGGTTCGGGCCCGAAAGCACTCGGCCCGGCTACGACTTTGTCGTGCAGGCGGAAAGCGGCTGGATGGCCATCACTGGTCCGGCAGACGGATCCCCACACAAAATAGGCGTCGCGTTGGTGGACGTGATTACCGGTAAGGATGCCGCCGTCGCAGTCCTTGGCGCGCTCGTGGGCCGGACCCGCGGGCTTGGCATCGTCGCGCGTGCGCTACATGTCTCGCTGCAGGGTAGTGCCGTGGCGGCGCTGGTCAATGTCGCGCAAAACGTATTGGTGTCGGGGCAGCCCGCACGGCGCTGGGGCAACGCGCATCCGAATCTGGTTCCTTATCAGTTGTTTGAGGCGGCGGATAGTCCATTGGTGATTGCCGTTGGCAGTGACGCACAATGGCGTTCGGCCGTCGCTGCCCTGGAACTTGCCGACCTCGCGGCAGATAGCGAGTTGAACACCAATGCGGGCCGGCTCGCGCACCGCGAACGTGTCGTTGAAAAAATATCCCGCGTTATCCGCACACGTTCGGCAGGAGAGTGGGTCGAGCGGTTGGAACGGGTGGGGGTTCCGTGCGGACGGGTACGTGACGTGTTGGATGCGCTGCATGATGTAACGGCATCGGCCGAGACTGGAATAGTACCGGCGGCGGGCGGTCAGATTCGGCGGCCGGCCCCCCAATTAAATGAACACGGCGAAGTAATTCGCAAAATGCATTGGAGTGCGTTCAAGGAGGTGCCGATACTCGGTTGAGCCGGGGCACGTGACCGGATCGCCCGCAAGTCGTCTTCCTCCTGTGACGAGCAACTGTCATGACTCTTCCGCTAGCCTGGCCCTCAGTACTGCCTTCTATGTCAGCGCGTCGCTACGAGAGCGTCGCACCAGTGTCGGAACCGGTCGCAGTGCCAGTGGCTGCGCCGCTGGCAGTACCGTTGGCAGAGGTCGATTCGGACCAGGACATTATTGCTCGCGTCATGGCGGGAGATCGCGATGGTTTTGCCATCCTGATTCACCGGTATAGCGATCCGCTGTATCGGCATGCGCTCGGCATGACGGGTAGCCCGGACGTGGCAGAGGACATTCTGCAAACGTCGTTCATCAAGGCGTATCATCACCTCGGCGAGGTGCGTGGGCGTTTTGATGCGTGGTTGTTTCGCATCGTCGCCAATGGGTGCAAGGACTGGCTCAAGAACATCCGCCGTACGCATTTGAGTTACGAAGAAGATGATCAGCCGTCGGGGTACGCCACGCCGGAAGAAGATCTCGATCGCACTGAACTGCGGACGGATCTCGATTATGCACTGAACCAGTTGGCGCCGTCGCTGCGTGAAGCCTTCATCATGAAACATGTGGAAGGGCGTTCGTACGAAGAGATGGCGGACTTGCTGGTGACCACCGTTGGCGCTTTGAAAATGCGCGTGCATCGTGCACGTGAAGCCCTCCAAGCGTTACTCGTAGAAAAATACGCCTGATATGTTCGAACGCCTCGATGCACCAACGAACCGCGCAGACGCGGAGCTGAATCGGGATCAACCCAAAGTGTTGACCCTGCGTCCCTTGATCGACCGCGAAGTTCCGCTGCTTAGTGCAGTGGAGCAGCCGATGGGAGACATGCCAGCCGTGGTGCAGCAGTGGCTTGACGGAAATGCTTCTGAACGAACGGCCCGTCGTTCGGATGACGGGTCGGTGGAATTGTGGAATCGCATTGCCGAAGAGACGCGTCGTCGTAACCGGATGGAGACGCCGGCCTACATGTCAGGACGCATTATGGCGGTGCTGCCCAAAAAAGCTCCCTCCAAAACCGCCGCGTTGTTTCGCCCGTTCGGCGTGAAACCAGCAACCGTCATGGCGAGTGGAGCTGGCCTCCTTGCTGCCGGCATTGCACTGGGAGAGTGGTTGCTGCACTGATTTTCGTCAGCGCACGTTCGTCCTGCACCGAAGCCGAAATGCAAACGCATCTCGGCTTGCTTGTTTTTGCGCCGTTCGGGTGAGGAGAGTATTGCGTTCAGTGCGAGATCTGTGCGGGCGTCGGGCCTGAGGCGAACCACTGTATCGAGTCGCTTCGCAACTGCCGGTGGCGCAGAGCGCCGCCGGCATCGCTCAGATACTCGCTGAAGCGGCCCGCCTCAACCTTGCTTGGGGAACGCTCTCGCACACCCCGAGAGGATCGTTTGGTTCGCAGAAGTCCCAACTGCGAACGGCGAACCGATGCGGCCCCCTCCGCCCGACCAAGCCACCACACCACTGAACCCCCCATCCGGCCAATAGCAAAAAAACACCGCCGTGCGCACCAAACGATGCACACGGCGGCCCAATGCTCCAGTACTACATGTGAATGGCGCGACCCAGCGCTGAAAGAGCCGCTTCCCTGACGGTTTCGGATAATGTCGGGTGTGCGTGTACCGTGATGGCGATGTCCTCCGCACTTCCGCGGTACTCCATGGCCAGCACCGCCTCGGGAATGAGTTCGGACACATTCGGCCCGATCATGTGAGCGCCCAGAATTTCATCCGTCGTTTTGTCCACGATGAACTTCACGAAACCCGACGTCTCGCCCATTGTACGCGCGCGGCCGTTGGCCAGAAACGGAAATTTTCCAATGCGGTATTCGCGGCCGCTTGCTTTGACTTCGGTTTCCGTAAGCCCAACCGTTGCAATTTCCGGCCACGTGTACACGACGCCTGGTACCGTGCGCTGATGCATGTGCACTTGCTTGCCCGAAATCACCTCGGCGGCAATTACGCCTTCTTCTTCCGCTTTGTGGGCCAACAGCTTGCCGCCCGTGACGTCACCAATGGCGTACACGTTTGGCAAGTTCGTGCGTTGCTGATCGTCCACCACAATTTCGCCGCGTTTGCCTAACGCAAGTCCCAACGCGACCACATCAACGCCGCGCAACGTGGGTTTGCGGCCCACTGAAACCAGTACGTAGTCGGCGTCTATCGATTTGTGCTCGCCGTCTTTTTCCATGTGCAGCGTCACGCCGTCCTCACGCACGTCGGCGCTGGTGACCTTGGTTCCGGTGTGAATTTCGAGTCCCTGCCGCCGGAAGATTTTGTCGGCCTCTTTCACGATGTCATCGTCGTTACCGGACAGAATGTTGGGCAGGAACTCCACGACATGCACTCGTGCGCCCAGGCGGCGCCACACCGAGCCCAGTTCCAGTCCAATGACTCCGCCGCCCACCACCACCAATTGCCGAGGGACTTCGGGAATCTGCAAGGCGCCCACATTCGATAACACGCGCTTCTCGTCAAACTTGAGAAAGGGCAGGTCCATTGGCACGGAGCCTGTCGCGATGATCACCGACTTGGCGTGCCACGAGGTGACGGTGCCATCGGCCGCTCTGACGTCAACGACATTATTGGCCTTGAGGGTGCCTTCGCCACGCGCCCAGGTCACCTTGTTTTTCTTGAAGAGGAACTCGACGCCCTTGGTGTTCTGCGCGACAACGTCAGTTTTGCGCGACATCATGGTCGGCAAGTCAATCCGCGCGTTGTCCACCACGACACCATGTTCGGCCGCGTGCAATCGCAGCCACTCATAATGTTCGGAGCTTTGCAGCAAGGCTTTTGACGGAATGCACCCGACGTTGACGCAGGTGCCGCCCAACGTGTTATCACTTTCGACGCATATCACGCTCATGCCCAATTGGGCCGCGCGAATGCTGGCGACATATCCGCCCGGACCGCCGCCGAGTACGAGCAGGTCCGTTGTTTGAATTGGTGAGTTCATGCGCTCAAGTTATTCGAGCGCGCCCGCAGAGACTACGTTCAGATGGCGCTTGACCGCACCGCGACTAGCCTTCCGGCCGATAACTTGACGCCATTTGCGTCGCGACGCAGCCAATGTCCCACCAGGCAATCACCCAGCACGCGCACTTCGAGCAGTACCTGGGCCAGGCTGCCCGACGCCGGATCGGGCACCGCGTCGGCCAACGCAACCAACGCACTTCGGGCGCCATCCAGCAGCCGCACCGAAGCGGCGGTGCACCCGCCAATCGTCATCGCGGGAAGGAAGGCTCCCGTATCGGCGAACGTCCCGGAATCGAACACCGGCTGCGACAGCGAAAACTGTGTTTCCAAGCGGCCGTCGTCCGAAATCAACGCGCCGTTCCAGGTGCCGGTCATCAACTGCATCTGCCGTCTCCAAATGGCCGCGCCGACGTTGACGGGCTCACACACTGAGACACGGACGCCTGTCAGATGGTTTGTCAGCACGGTCGCGCGGGTGTCACGCTTGGGTAACAGGTGCCCGGAACGGTTGGTCCAGAGGCAGGAAGGAGCGGGCCTTTACGCTTGTCAATAGCGCCTTAATGAATCCGTAGCGGGCGCGAAAGGCGTACTTGTGATAGCTTCTGGTCAGTGACGCTCAGGTCGCTTGGGGCGTCTTTCCACCAGGGGACGGTCGACAACACGACCGGACATTCCAAAGTATACCGCAGTTGGCGACGAACACCCGTCCTCGCACGGAATCGCGCGTTAACTCGGTACCCGACGCTCCGTACGGTTTCCGTACGGAGCGTTTGGTTTTCAGGCAATCGACGGGCAAGCAGGGGCTGCTCTTTCCAATGCGCGACAAGCTGCCAGGCACTCAGCTCTCAACGGAACGTCGGGTTACAGCACCAGCATCGCGGCCGGATCTTCCATGAGTTCCTTGACGCGCACCAGGAACAGCACGGCTTGCTGACCGTCAATCATGCGATGGTCATACGACAGCGCGATGTACATCATGGGCCGAATTTCGACCTTGCCGTTCATGGCGACCGGCCGATCCTGAATTTTGTGCAGGCCCAGAATACCAACTTGCGGGTAGTTGATGATGGGCGTGGAGACCAGCGAACCAAACACGCCACCATTCGTGATGGTGAACGTGCCGCCCGTCAGGTCATCCATGGTGAGTTTGCCATCGCGTGCTTTTTTCGCCAACGCGGCGATGTCGCGCCCAACTTCAACCACGCTCTTCTGATCGGCGTCCTTCACACTGGGCACCACCAGTCCGCCCTCGGTGGCCACCGCAATGCCCAGGTTGACATAGTGTTTGTACACAATGCTATCGCCATCAATCTGCGCGTTCACGGCGGGGTACGCCTTGAGCGCGAGACACGCCGCTTTTGCGAATAACGGCATGAACGAAAGTTTGACGCCCTGTTCTTTTTCCACGCGTTCTTTCAGACGTTCACGAAGCGCCGACACGGCCGTCATGTCGATTTCATTGAACGTGGTCAGGTGCGCAGTGGCATGCTGCGACAACAACAAATTCTCGGCAATTCGTTTGCGTCGGGTGGTCATCTTTTCGCGCGTCTCGCGCGTGCCTGACGCAATGGCCGGGCGTGCCGGTGCGGAAGCCGCCGCCGCGACGGGCGCCGCGACCGGCGCGGGGGCAGGTGCCTTGGGGGCCGCGATGGCCTCCATCACATCGGGTTTGCTGACCACTCCGCCGCGGCCCGTGCCGGAAACGGTCGAAAGGTCGATGCCGGCTTCAGTGGCCAGCCTGTCAGCGGCGGGGGAGACCTTGGCGGGTTGGACCGCGGGTGCGGACGGGCCGGGCGTCGCGTCGACCGAACTTGGAGCTGCGGCGGGTTGGGGCGAAGGCACCGTCACCGAAGGCGCGGGGGGTGAAGGAGGCGCCGCCGGTTGGGCCGCAGCGCCCGGCGTGGCGGCCGAAGAACCCTCGGCGATTTCGCACAGGTCGGCGCCAACTGCGACAACGTCCCCTTCGTTCTTGAGCCGCTTCGTCAGCACACCGGGAGTGGTCGCCGGCACTTCAACGGTAATCTTGTCGGTCTCGAGTTCCACCAGAGTATCGCCGGAAACCACTGCATCGCCCTCTTTCTTGAGCCAGCGAGAGACGGTGGCTTCGACAATCGATTCCCCAAGCGGCGGGACCTTGATGGACGACATGATGACTGGTGCTGTGAGAACGGGACAGACCGCGCCGGGAGCGGCGCGCGATGGTTACAATCAACCAATATAGACCGGCGCAGACCTTAACCCCACTCTTTTGCGCGCTATCACGATGGATGCCCACGGTGGTGTCGACCACCTCCGTTTTCGCGACGACATTGCCGTTCCGGAACTGCTGCACGCACGGGACGTGCGCGTGCGTGTGGTGGCGGCCGCGTTGAATCGGCTCGACCTGTTCGTGCTGGGTGGCATTCCCGGGATGAAACTGTCGCCCGGCTTGGTCCTCGGCTCAGATGCAGCGGGGGTGATTGATGCCGTTGGTGCAGATGTCACGAACCTCAAGCCCGGCAATCGGGTCATCATCAATCCCGGCATTGTCGACCGCGGCTGTCCCTGTGAATACTGTCGCGACGGCGATGAACCGCTGTGCCTGAGTTATGGCATTCTGGGTGAACACCGCCCCGGCACCCTCGCGGAATACGTCGTGGTGCCCTCTGAAAACGTTCGCGTGATTCCGGAGACCATTTCCTTCGAAGAAGCCGCCGCATTTCCGCTGGCTACGCTAACGGCCTGGCGCATGGTGATGACCCGCGCACAAGTGAAAGCCGGCGAAGATGTGCTCATCTGGGGCATTGGCGGAGGGGTTGCGCTGGCCTGTCTGCAAATTGCGAAAGTCATCGGTGCGACGGCCTGGGTGACGTCCAGCAGTAACGAAAAGCTGGAAAAGGCGCGCGCGTTGGGTGCGGACCATCTGCTCAATCATCGAGATCTCGACATTGGGCGCGAGCTGCGCGCCCGCACGGGCAAACGCGGAGCCAATGTCGTCATCGATTCAGTCGGTGAAAAAACCTGGCCTCAATCGCTGTTTGCGTTGGGCAAACGCGGCCGACTGGTGACGTGTGGCGGTACCTCCGGGCCTCTGGTGCAGGTGGACGTGCGTCGTATGTTCTGGAACCAGTGGACGCTGATGGGCAGTACGATGGGCAACGACGCGGAATTCAGCGCCATGACCGAACACTTGCGGCGCGGTGCATTGCGTCCGCCTGTCGATTCGGTGTTCGCGTTGGAAGATGCGCGGGGGGCGTTTGCGCGACTTGCCTCGGGCGAGCAGTTCGGAAAGGTGGTGGTGCGCGTGGCCCCCGACGCCTGAAAACCATTGGCCGAAAGTGGTCAGCTGGCCCATCCACAACGGACCGCAGCCAGTTTATGCTTTCGACGTCTCGGCCGTGGACTATCTGCTCAAGCCGTTTGACGACGAACGTTTCACGGCCATGTGGCAGCGCATCGGTGAGCGTCGCGCCATGCGGGCGGTCGTGCAGGAAACGGAAAAGTTCGCAGAGTTGCTCGCGCAATTACGCGGCAGCGGCGTCTGGCGGCCGGCGACGGCAGTGAAGTGCAGCTGAGTCAGGAGCTCGAACTGGTGGAGCGGTATCTGGACATTGAACGTATCCGGTTTGGCAGCCGGCTGTCCGTGACCATTGATGTCCCCACCGAATTGATGTCGGTCACGGTGCCCGCGTTGTTGTGGCAGCCGTTGGTAGAGAACGCGATTACCCACGGCATTTCGCAAATCAGCACGACCGCAGTGGTGCGCGTGCGCGCGTGGGTGGAGGGGCGCATGTTGCATCTCGAAGTGCGTGACAATGGCCCGGGGCCGTTGGGGAAGGTCAAACGTCCGGGCAGAGGTATTGGCGTGTCGAATTTGCGCGCGCGGCTCGAGCGCTTGTATGGTGATGAGCCGTCCATTGGGCTGCACAGCGCGCCGGAGGGTGGGTGTGTTGCGGCCGTCACGATGCCAATGGCCTATGTCCGGAGTGAACCTCGACGCACTGCGCCGAGGCTGGTGCAGGTGCCGAGTGGGTCGGGTGTTGTCCCAGAAAGTGTCGCGGCGATCGCGGACTACTCGCTTGCTCGTGTGCGGCATCGGCGACAGTTTGAGAGTGCGTTTGGTATACGCCCACAATCCCAGACTCAAACCCGAGACCTGTGCCACTACACTGGCAGTCGATTCGTCGAATCGCGCGGGGCCTCAGGCGGAACCCAGGCTTCAGTTGGACCGTTGTCGGTTGCCTGGCCCTCGGCTTGACGGCGAACGCATCGGTCCTGACCATACTCAACGCGGTCGTGCTGCGTTCGCTGCCGTATCCGCAGGCGGATGAATTGCTGCATGTGGGCCTCGGCAATGGCACTATCGCGAACCTGCCCGTGCCCGGGAGCGGATATTTGAGGTGGCGTGAGGCGAACCGTTCGCTGGTGGCGACCGCGACCTATCACCAGCTGCGCGCCACTGCAGCAGGGGATGGAGTTCCGGAGGCTATCCTGGGCGCCTCCGTGTCGATCGGCTTCGCAGACGTGCTTCGAATCAAGCCAGCGCTCGGACGCTTCCTTCGAGACGAAGACGAGCGACCAGGGGAGTCGGGTTCTGTGGTTCTTGGGAACCGCCTCTGGTTGAACCGGTTTGGGGGCGATTCGAGTATTGTCGGACGGACCATTCGGTTGTCGGATCGCAGCGTGACGGTAGTTGGCGTCATGCCCTCCGGTTTCGAGTTCCCACATGGCTCGGAATTTTGGCAAGCCGAGGCGCCGCCCACTGGGGCGCAGGGTGAGTACTACACCATTGTCGCGCGCCGCCGGCCAGAACTCTCCGTTGAGGCCGTGATGAAAGACCTTGCCCGCATCCCGCGCGCACTCCCGGCAGACATGCCTCGAAGCATCGTAGAGGCGAGACCCACTGTTGAAGTGCTGCAGCAATGGCTCTACGGCTCGACAAAGCCGGCGGTTCTGATGCTCTTCGCCGCTTCGGCCTTGCTGCTTGTCATCGGAGGAGCGAGTGTCGCAAACATGGTGCTGGCACGGAACGTCGCGCGCGGTCCCGAGTTTGCATTGCGACTCGCACTTGGTGGCACAGTGACTCGCGTCGCCACGCCGATTATCGTGGAATGCCTGCTGCTTGCACTGGCCGCCGGCGCGACGGCGCTGGTCATGTCGGTGTGGGTCAGTCGAGTGTTCGTCCGCATCGGACCTCCTCTTCTGGGTCAGCTGGGCAGCGTCGACCTGGATTGGCGCGTCTTCCTTATCATGCTTGTCCTGACGTTGTTCACGGGAGCCGTTGTTGGTATCGCAGCAGCGCTGCATGCGACCAGTCACGGAGCATTTGCGAACAACGCATTGAAGGGGCGGGTCGCGCGCACTGGGCGTGTGTTCAGTTTGGCGCGCCGCGCCCTGGTGGTCACGCAGATTGCGATCGCCATGTTGTTGATTACGGGCGCCGGTTTGCTCGCGACGAGCCTCGCTCGTGTATCAAATGTGCCCCTCGGTTTTGACGCGAGTAATGTTATCATTGCGTCCATCCATCTTCCACGCGAGCGATACGGGAACAGCACGAGCGCTCAAGCACTGTTTGAGACGCTTCGTCGAGATATCTTGAATACCCCGGGCGTCCTGAACGCGACGTACGGAACTCCTCCGATGAGTGGCTTCGAGGAGATGTTGGCCTCTCCGGCTGACGGCAACGGCCGCTCGTACAACATCACCACCAGTTCGGTCGGACCCGGTTACTTCGCGACCTATCGCATCCCGATACGGAGCGGACGCGCGATCGGCGGCGATGACAACGCGAGTAGTGAACCAGTGGTTGTCATCAACCAATCCGCAAAGGATCTGATATTTCCGGATAGATCGCCACTTGGCGAACCTCTCACCGCCATGACAATTCGCGGCCAACATCCGAGGGTGATCGGAGTGGCCGCGGACGTACCGCAATACGACGCGGCTCTCCGCGCACAACCGGCCGCGTTCGCCGCTTTTGCGCAGGTCGAAAGCCGTCCAAGCGAGCTCGCCGTGCGGACCCTCGGCGATGCGACGTTGCTTGTTGATCCACTAGGCCGCCGTCTCCGTCAACAGGATGCACAACTCGCGGGTCGATTCTCGTTTCTGGAAGATGTTGTGAAACGTTCGATCGCGCCTCGCTTGTTTACAGCGACCCTGGCCGGTGGTTTTGCCGGACTGGCCCTCATGGTCGCCACAATCGGTTTGCTCGGAATGCTGTTTTTTCTCGCATCACAGCGAGCGCATGAGATGGGAATTCGAGTGGCGCTCGGCGCGCGACGGCGTGACATCATCGGCCTCATGCTTCGTGAGGGAATGGCACTCGCCGGAGTCGGATTGGCCGTGGGCGGAATGCTCACGCTCGCTCTCAACGGCCTGCTTGCTTCACTGCTCTTCGAACTCACGCCTCATGACCCGAGGATCCTGCTTGCCGCCGCAACGCTTGTGGGCGGCGTCACCTTTGCCGCAACGCTCGTTCCGGCGCTTCGCGCCTCGACGGCCAATCCAATGCGCGCACTCCGGCAGGACTGAGGCGGCCTCCCAACTCTCTCACCGGCGATCTTTCGACGGCGAGCGCTCACAACACGCCCGCCTGGCGGTCCGACACCGGCACATCGCCATTGGGTGAAAGCGCGATGTCTCCCGGGCTCGTAGTCGGCGCATCGGTTCGCATTTCGAAACGACGCAATGGTTTGCCGTCGCTCAATCGGATTTCCAGCAGTGCCGGCAGCGCGCTGTCACCAACGGCCAGGGTGCTCGTGCCCGGTGCCGCCGCGCTTGTTGCCCAGATGACATTACGCATCGTGTCGACCGCGATTCCGTAAATGCCACCAACATTTGGCATCACCTGCTTCATGAGCAACTGGGCATCTCCACTGCGAGACACAGAAACGATGTTGCGGTAATGCAGACTGCTCACGTATACCATACCGCTGCGCGCATCGTAACTCACACCTTCGGGGGGAAAGTGAGTCCGCGAGCGTGCGAAACACCAGACGGTTGTTCAGGGGCGTGCGCAACGCATGCTGCGTAGCCAGTAAGAGGGCCACATCGGGCCATTTCCGCCCGGTCCACGCGCTGGTATCTGCGCTGGCCGGTACGGCGAGTCCAATGTCGTTGGCCATGCGAAGCGCCGTCGCCGCAAAACCTGCACCTTGCGCTTTTCCTGCCAACGCTACCAACGAATTGGCATTTGAAGATTGCACCGGAAATGCGCGTGCTGCGGCGACGAGCCTTGCCAGGGCTTCGTTCGTGTCGCCTTTGGTGAGCGATTCGCGCGCGAGTCGAAATTCGGCACGTGCCGTTGCGGCGGAATCGGCCGCATCGGTGTTGCGGGCTGAACCATCACGCGTTCTTTCGGTTGGCATTGTCGGCGGAACGATTTGCGCCTCGAGCGCCGAGGGTCCAAATGTCGCAGGCAGGAATTTGGAACGCAGGAATGCCGAACGCAGTACGAGCAGGCTGACAGCAACGATGCGAGTCTTCATGGGCCGTATGTCAAGCGCGTGTTGCCGGTCGATTCGAGCGGCAAGGGCTCACGCGTATCGCCCCGCCGATCAACCGTTGCGTCGCGCGTGCGAATCCCGCACTCTTGGACCATGCGATCACCGAGGGGAGTTGAGCCACGGCACCAAGGTTTCCGCGCGGGTGCCCGATGACCGAACGTGCGAAGTACACCCCGGAAGAGGAACGCGAACTGCGCGAAGGGACCGACCAGGGTGCCGTGCCGGAGTGCCCGCGCTGCCACGTTCGCATGACCCACCGGGCCATTGGCGGCGGATCGTTTGGACTGGGTTATCACCGGACGCGGGAATGGTTGTTATGCCCCTCCTGCAAGCGAAGCGTCCTGTTCGACCGGAAGCGCGGTACGCGGCTTTGACGGAACGCACCTGGTGCCGGCGTGCTGGCTGGCCCACCGCTTCTCCCGTGTGCTAGCTTTCCGACTCAGTTCCATCACAATGTTGTTCGTGCGGGCATCCGCCCCCACTTCTCCGTCGCCTCCATCTCGCAGTGCAAGACACCCTTTTGCAGGACACTCTCGTATTGGCCACCGATGCGGTCACGCAGGCGGCCGGTCAGACGGGAAACACGACGCAGCCCATGGCGTCGACATTTTCCGAGCGTATTGAGCAAAGCTTTTCGCTGCTCTACGAATTCGTGCCGGCCCTGTTCGGCGCGCTGGTGCTGCTGTTTGCCGGCTATCTGCTGGCCAAACTCGTAGAGAAAGGCACCTTCCGGCTGCTGCGCCGGCTGCGTTTCAACGACCTGTTGGAACGCGGCGGTGTCATGCATGCGGTTGACCGCAGCGGGTCGCATCTCAACCCGGCCAAGGTCATCGCCAAGTTCCTGTTCTGGATTGTGATGTTCGCGGTCCTGCTGGTGGCCGCCAACGCGATCGGACTGGAATCGCTGGCGAACGTGTTCTCCGAGCTGGTCAGCTATATCCCGAGCGTGATTGCGGCCATCGTGATCGTGATTGTGGGCATCGTGCTGGGCGGGTTTGTCGGCGGCCTGATCATGGCGTCTGCTGGCGCGCTCCACGGCGGACCGACGCTGGCGCGGGTCGGGCGCGGCGGCGTGACGGTGCTGGCGGTTTTTATGGCCCTTCAGGAGCTGGGCGTGGCCACGGACATTGTCACGACGGCGTTTGCTATTCTGTTCGGAGCCGTGGCCCTGGCGTTGGCCCTGTCCTTCGGCTTGGGGAATCGCGAGCTGGCGGGCGAGGTCACCCGGGGTTGGTACGACCGATACCGGGCCGAACGGGAAGCGATTGCGCGCGAAACGGCCGCCGATGAGGCCGAGGAGTTGGCCGAGGAAGTGGCGGAGGACGAAGATGGCGCGACGGCGGAAAAGCCCATTCCCAAAGCGGACTCGTCCCCAGTTCCCGTGTACTGAAGTTGTTGTGTAGCAACAAGTTGCGCGCCAGAGTCTACATTGCATTTGGGCGCGCACCCTGCTATCTTTTGGGATTGTGCAGGTCTGCATTTACGCGCCGTTCGGTTAGGCGCGCCGGGTTTTCGCGTTCGGTGTTCGGGCGTGTGTCCTCCGGCAGACAGCGCCGCCTGTTTTCCAGACCCCACCCCTAAGTCGTGACATGACCGGTCCCAATATCCGCGATCGCATTCTTCCGCGTCTCATCAACGAGGAGATCAAGGAGTCGTTCATCAATTATTCGATGAGCGTCATCGTCTCCCGCGCGCTGCCCGATGTCCGAGACGGACTCAAGCCGGTGCATCGGCGCGTGTTGCACTCCATGAACGAAAACGGGCTGTTGCCCGGCCGGCCGTACAAGAAATGCGCGACCGTGGTGGGCGACGTACTCGGGCGGTATCACCCGCACGGCGACAGCAGCGTCTACGATGCGCTGGTGCGCATGGTGCAGGACTTCTCGCTGCGGTATCCGCTGGTGGACGGGCAGGGAAACTTCGGCTCGGTCGACGGTGACTCCGCCGCTGCGTATCGGTACACCGAAGCGCGCCTCATGCGCATCGCGACCGAAATGTTATCCGACATCGACAAGAACACCGTCGATTTCGCGCCGAATTTCGACGACCGGCTCACCGAACCAAAAGTGCTGCCGTCGGGCATCCCGAACCTGCTGCTGAACGGTTCGTCGGGTATCGCTGTCGGCATGGCCACCAATATTCCGCCGCACAACCTGAACGAGTTGGTGGCGGCGATTACCGCGATGATCGACAACCCGGAAATTGACGGAGCGGGCCTGCGAAAGTTTGTCAAAGGCCCCGACTTTCCCACCGGCGGTTACATCTACGGCCGCGCCGGTATTGCCGATTATCAGGAAACCGGTCGTGGCCGAATTGTCATGCGGGCGCGTGCCGTCATTGAAGAGCGTGAGTCGAGCGGCAAGTCGCACATTCGCATTACCGAACTGCCGTACCAGGTGAACAAGGCCAAGCTGGTGCAGGACATTGCCGCGCTGGTTCGCGACAAGAAGCTGGAAGGCATTTCCGACCTGCGCGACGAGTCCAGCCGCGAAGGCATGCGGGTGATCATCGAGCTCAAGCGGGATGCCATTCCGCGCGTCGTGCTGAATCAGTTGTACAAACACACCGCCATGCAAAGCACGTTTGGCGTGAACTGCCTGGCGCTCGTGCCGGACGTGAACACGCGCCAGCTCGTGCCCAAGGTGCTGACGCTCAAGCAGTGTCTCGAGCACTATCTGGTGCACCGGCACGAAGTGCTGGTGCGCGGCACGGAGTTCGACCTGCAGAAGGCCATCGATCGCGAGCACATTCTGGAAGGGCTCAAGATTGCCGTCGACAATATCGACGAAGTGATCACGCTCATTCGTGCGGCCGCCGATACGCCCAGCGCCAGTGCGCAGTTGCAGGCCCGCTTTTCGCTGTCGGACGTGCAGGCTGAGGCGATTCTCAACCTGCGGCTGGCAAAGCTCACAGGACTTGAGCGCGACAAACTGGAAGAAGAACTGGCCGAAGTGCGCGCGATGATTGTCGACCTGCGCGATATTCTGTCGTCCCGCGAGCGTCGCTCGAACATCATTCGCGGTCAGCTGCAGAAGGTGGCCGAGACGTATGGCGATGCGCGGCGCACGGAAATTGTCAGCGATGACGGCGAGTTCTCCATCGAAGACCTGATTGCCGAAGAAGAGATGGTCGTGACCATTTCGCACAACGGCTATATCAAACGCACCGCGCTGTCCCTGTATAACCGGCAGGCGCGCGGTGGTCGGGGCAAGCAGGGCACCGACCTTCGGGACGGCGATTTCCTCGAACGGTTTTATGTGGTCAGTACGCACACCTACATTCTCATCTTCACCGATGACGGGCGTTGCTACTGGCTGAAAGTGCACGAGTTGCCGCAGGCGGCGCGGAATACGCGCGGCAAGCCCATCGTCAACCTCATTAACGTGACGCCGGATACGCGCATTCGCACCGTCGTGCCGGTGCGGGAGTTCACGGACAACGAGTTCCTGCTGTTCTGCACCAGGAACGGCACCGTCAAGAAGACCGCGCTGTCGCAGTATTCGAACCCGCGTGTGACGGGCATCAAGGCCATCAAGGTTGAGGAAGACGATCGCCTGATCGATGTGCAGGTCACGTCCGGCATGAACGATGTGGTGCTCGCGACCAAGCACGGACTTTCGGTGCGCTTCCACGAAAGCGATGTGCGCGAAATGGGACGCGACACTACCGGAGTAAAGGGCATTGAGCTCCGTCCAAGCGACGAAGTGGTGGGCATGGTGGTGATCAAACGGGCGGCTACCCTGCTGGTCGTGACGCAGAAAGGTCTGGGCAAGTGTTCGGACATCGAGGAATACCGCGTGCAGAAGCGCGGTGGCAAAGGCATTCTGACCCTCAATCGGACCGACCGCACCGGCGACGTGATTTCGTTGCTCGAAGTGGTGCCGGAAGACGAGCTGATGCTGATGACCCGGCAGGGCGTTGCCATTCGCTGCAAAGTGAGTGACATCCGCGTGGCCGGTCGTGCCACGCAAGGGGTGAAACTCGTGGCGTTGGACGACAAGGACGAGGTGTCCGCGGTGGCCCGCGTTGTGCCCGAGGACAAACCCCTGGGCGATGGCGACGTCGTGGACGGAGCCGCTGACGACGCGGCCGACGACTTGGGCAGCGACGAGCTGGACCTGAATGATTGAGATGCTCGAAGCGCCGGCGTTGGTGACGCTGGATGATTTGCAAGCGGCCGCGCGCGGGTTGCGCGGCGTGGCCGTACGCACGCCGCTGTTGCCCGTCGATGCGCTCCGCGCGCGCTTTCCTGAGGGAATCTGGGTGAAACCAGAGATGTTGCAGCGCACCGGCGCGTTCAAGTTCCGCGGCGCGTACCACTTCATGGCGCAGCTGAGCGCCGCCGACCGTGCACGAGGTGTGATTGCGCCGTCATCGGGCAATCATGCACAAGCCGTGGCCTATGCCGCCCGAATGTTTGGGGTGCCGTGCACGGCCGTGATGCCAACCACGGTCAGTCCGGCCAAGCGCGCCGGTGTTGAGCGGTATGGTGGCACCGTGGTGCTGGCGGGAACCACGACGCCTGAGCGGTTGGCCGCCGGTAACCAGATCGCCGCGGAAACCGGTGCCATGGTTGTGCCGCCGTACGACTCGCCCATCATTATTGCCGGGCAAGGAACCCTGGCGCTCGAAATTGCCGACGACCTGCCGGACATCGGCACGATTGTCGTGCAGGTTGGTGGCGGCGGACTGTCCTCGGGCGTGGCGTCGGCATTGAAGCTGCGTGCACCCCACGTGCGGGTTGTGGCGGTCGAGCCCGCCGAAACGCCGAAACTGTCACGCGCACGGGCCCATGGTGGGCCGATCACCCTCCCCCAACATGCCGGATTGCCAGACGGTTTGCTTGGCGTGCGCATTGGTGATGCCAACTACCAGCATCTCGCAACGTACGTCGACGAAATTATCCAGGTACCCGACGCGCCCATTCTCCGGGCGATGCGTTTCCTGCTGGATCGCATGAAATTGGTGGCGGAACCGAGCGGCGCCATTACGCTGGCCGCGTTGATGGACGGGTGGTTCACGCCCGTTGGCCCCACGGTGTTGGTGCTGAGCGGGGGCAACATCGAGTGGCCGGGATTGATGCGCCTTCTCGCCGACGTCGCGCCGTACGCGGACTGAGCGAATGGCCACGACGCGTATTCTGGTCGCAGATGACGATCCCGCGGTGCTGGAATCGGTGACGTGGCTGTTGCGTGAAAATGGATACGAGGTCGCGCGTGCGACCGGCGGCGTCTCTGCCATGGAGCAGCTCGATCAGCGCACACCCGATTTGCTGCTATTGGACATCCTGATGCCGGACGCGGACGGGTGTCAGCTGCTGGAGCGCATCAAGAGTGAAGAACGATGGCGCGACATTCCTGTATTGATGTTGTCCTCGCTGCCACCCGAAGAGGCGTCGGTGCGTGCCTTCGGGTTGGGTGCGTCAGATTTTATTCGCAAGCCCTTCCGCCCGAAAGAACTGTTGGCGCGTGTGCAGGCGCAGCTTCGCGCGGGCGCGCTGCTGCGCGGCACACGACAGGCGCTGGTGCGCACGGAAGAAGCGTTGCAGCGCGCGCAAGCCGAGTCGGATAGTCGCCGCACGCTGGTCGATATTTTGCACGAAGTGACCGGTGATTTATCGGTGTCAGAGCTGTACCACCTGCTGGTGCGCCGTGCTGCGCGCGCGTTGGGGGTGTCGCACTGCTCGGTGGTGCTCGCGCGACCGGGAGACAAGATGGCGACCGTGGTCGCGGCGTACGAAAACCCCAAGTTGCATCAACTCACCGTGCAGCTTGACCGCTATCCGGAATTGAAGGCGGCGTTTGAGACGGGGCAGCCAATACTGGTGGAAGATATCGATTCGCATCCGCTGTACGCGGGGGTGCGGGACGTGTGGGGCATTGAAGGCATCGAAGTACCCATTCGGTCGGTCATTGCGCTGCCATTTTCCGTCGATCGTGGCGAATATGGCGTGTTCCTGGTGCGACGCACCCGCGACCAATTGCCGCTGGGGCCGAAGGATATGGAGTTCGCGCAGGACGTGATCAACGCGGCGGTGGCCGTCATTCAGCGTGCGCAGATGGTGGAAAGCACCATGGCGGACAATGCACGTCTCGAGCAACTCGCGCAGACCGATGCGCTGACACAACTGCTGAATCGTCGTGCGTTGACCGAACGCATCACCGCGGAAATGGAACGCGCCTTGCGCTACGATTCGTCGATGGCGTTGCTGATGATCGACCTGGATCACTTCAAGCGCATTAACGACACGTACGGCCATCTGGTGGGTGACGACGTCCTGCGCGACGTCGCGGCGTTGCTGACCGTCACCATTCGCACCACCGACATGGCGGCGCGCTACGGCGGCGAAGAATTTCTGGTGTTGCTGCCCGAGACGGACGATGCCGGCGCGGAGTCGTTTGCCGAGCGTATTCGAGCGGCGATTGAGGAACATGCGTTTGGTGCGCGCGCCGATCAGGCGGCGCTCAGGCTGACGACCAGCGTGGGCGTGGCGACCTTTCCCGCTGCGCGTATTGAGTCGGTGGAAGACCTGTTCGCCCGTGCCGACGCCGCGTTGTATCGAGCGAAGGCCGACGGGCGCAACCGCGTGCGGCTGTAGCGCGCGTCCTCACATCAATCGAGAGATATCGTCATGCGCATGCTCGTGCTGGGTGCCGGATTGCAGGGTTCTGCGTGCGCCTACGATCTGCTGAACAATTCCGCCGTCACGCGCGTGATTCTGGCTGACCTGCGGGTTGATGCGCTGCCAGCGTTTCTTCGGCCTCATGTCGCGCCGGATGGTCACGGTCGGTTGGTGCCGACGGTGTTGGATGTGCGTGACGACGCGGCGGTCCTGGCGTTGATGGCACAGAGTGACGCGGTACAGAGCGCCATTCCGTATTACTTCAATCTTCGCCTGGCACAATTGGCGGTGCAGGCCGGCGTTCATTTCACGGATTTGGGTGGCAACACCGAAATCGTGCTCCAGCAGAAGGCGCTGAACGGCGACGCGCGTGCGAAGGGCGTCAGTGTGGTGCCCGATACGGGCCTGGCGCCGGGAATGGTCAACATCATTGCGCAGCACGGCATCAACCAGTTTGACAAGGTGGAGAGTGTGCGCATGTATGTCGGCGGGCTGCCGCAGCATCCCGAACCGCCGCTCAATTATCAGATTGTGTATTCCATTGAGGGGGTGGTGGACTACTACACGACGCCGTCGCTGGTCATTCGCGACGGCCAGCCGACCGAGGTGGACGCGCTGACCGAAATTGTGCCGGTGATGTTTCCAGCACCCACCGGACAGCTCGAGGCGTTTCATACGGCGGGCGGGCTGTCCACCATGGTGTATCGCTACGCGCACACCATTCCGGTGATGGAATACAAGACGCTGCGGTATCCAGGGCACGCCGCCATCATGGCGGGGGTGCGTCAGTTGGGTTTGCTGTCGAAGGAGCCGGTTGATGTGCAGGGGCACCGCGTTGTTCCGCGCGACGTGTTTGTGAAAGTGGCAGGGGACACGCTGCGCAAACCGGCCAGTCCGGACCTCGTGGCGCTACGTGTGGTTGTGACCGGTACGCGGGGCGGGCAGCCGTCGACGCGTGCCTGGCAACTCGTCGATCACTATGATGCCGAGCACGGCATCACGGCGATGATGCGCACCACGGGCTACACACTTTCCATTACCGGGCAGTTGCAGGCGAGGCGTGAAATTGCGCCGGGCGTGCATACCACGGATGAGTGTATTCCGCCGGAGCTCTATTTCGCGATGTTGGCAGAGCGGGGCGTGATCATTTCCGAAGTGGACGTTTTGTAACGAGGGGCTGGTTCGGGTCGGCTGGAGGCAGGTCGTCCGCGGTCCTCCCGCTGCGATTGGTCGCACACGTGGGGACTACGTGCGGAACTCGCCAATCAGACCGCGCAAACGCAGGGAAGCTGTTTGTAACATCTCGGCGGTCGCCGAGACTTCTTCTGCCGATGCCGACGTTTCTTCGGTGCTGGCGGCGACTTCCTCAGCCGCCGCCGCGTGTCCCTCGGCTGTATCGCGCGCGCTGGTCAGGGAGCGCTGCACGGCACCCAGTGAATGCTGATTGGCGCTGACCGCCATCGATACGCGTGCGGAGGATCCTTCAACGCGCGTCACGACATCTTCGATGCGCGCGAGTGCTGCGGACGCACCGGCGGCGACGGCCTGTACGTCGCGCAACAGCATGGCCCCCGATTCGACCGCGCTGGACGCGCTGGCAATGCGTGCCCGAATGCGCTTCACATTGTCAGTGACTTCACTGGCCGCATTGGCACTCTGCTCGGCCAGCGTTCGCACTTCCTGTGCGACCACTGCGAATCCGCGGCCCGCGCTGCCCGCTCGGGCGGCCTCGATGGCGGCGTTAAGCGCGAGCAGATTTGTTTGTGTGGCAATTTCGGAGATCACCTGCACAAAGTCGTCAACGACTGCCGTGGCATCTTTCAACGCCGACATTTCCCGCGTCGACTCGACCACCGCTTCGCGTGCGCCCAGCAGGGTATCGAGCGCGCGTTGTACCTGCTCGCGTGTGGTGTTGGCAGTGCCGCGAATATCCCGTCCGGCGCTGTCGGTATCCTCGGCCGCTTCGCCAATCGTCGCGCCCACTTCTGCGAGCTTGTGCACCGAATCGCTCGCGGCATTCAGTGCATCCAACTGCAGGGACGCTCCGTGCGAAATGTCCATCACCGCGGTGGTCACGTGTTGCGACGACGCGGCCGCCGCGGAGGCGGACGATGACAGTTCACCGGCGGCAAGCGTGACTTGATCGGCTTCGTCCTGGACGTTGGTGAGCAACGTTCGCAGGCGTTCACGGGCTTGCTGCATGGCGCTGTCGAGATCGGCGTATTCCTCGGCAAACGCGTGGCGCGACCGCGCGGATGCGTCGGGGAGGCGCAGGTCGCCTGAGCCGATGGCGTTCATCTCGTTCCGAAGCGTAACCAGCGGCACGGTGACGGCTGTGGAGGTGGTCACGCCAAAGAACGCGGCGGTCATGAACGCGAGGACGACGACGATGCCCAGCGCGATTTCGTTGGTGCGCAGGTCGCCGCTCATTGCCGCGAATTCGACACGTGTGCCTTCGCGCGCGGCCTCCCGGAGCGCCGCCAGCTGCACTTCCACTTCGTCAATATCCTTGGTGGTCAGTGACAGAATGCGCGACGCATCCGCTTCCCGTCCGACCACCTGATAGGCGTGCGTCATGGCAATGCGCACTTCCATGGCGGACTGAATCTGGCCGACATTCTCCAACACTTTGCGTTCGGCCGACCGCAGGGAACCTTGCTGAATGGCCTGTCGGCGCAGGGAATCGGCTTCGGATACCAGTTGTTGATATCGATCGGCGTCCTCGGGAGCCCGCGTATTCAAGTAGCGCAATCCCGCGACGAGTTCGCGCATGACCGTGGTGATCGTCCGTTCGGTGCTTTCACTGCGGGACGCGAGGCGGTCAATCGTGTCGCGGCTTTGTACGTTCGTGCGTTCGAGGCCGAGGTAGCCCAGTAAACCGGCGACCATGAGGAGCGTGATGGACGTGCCGAATCCAACCAGCAGGCGCGCATAGATGGTGCGAAGGCGAAACATTATCGGGAGGCTCCGCCGACGGTGGCGATCACAATGGTGCGTCCGGTGATGTCGTGTTTCGCATCGAACGCAATGTCTCCGCCGGCTCCCTCCAGCGCGTTGGCGGCGTCAATGCGTTCGAGTGCATCGCGCAGTGCGCTGCGGTTTCGGGCGCCGCGCAGGACGCTGCGTCCAATCGCCAGTGCGGCGTCGTAGGCGAGGGCCGCAAACATGTCTGGATCTTCCTTGAATTGTGCGCGGTATGCGCCGACAAACCGTTTGCCTTCGGGGGACGTGGCTCGCTCCGGCAGGAAAAACGCGGCGTATCTGGCCTCGGGAAACTCGTGGGTGCGGGCGATGGCTTCCGTGCCGTCCCCCCCCAGGAATGTCAGACTCACCTTGTGCCGTTTGAGGGCGCGCAGCATTTCTGTCGCGTCATCGGCGTCACCGGGAAACAGCAGCACTTGCGGCTTCAATTGTTTGAGTTGCAACGCGTAGGCGTCCCACTCGGTGATTTTGGTGAGGTACGGAATTTTGGCGAGGACCAATCCGTTGTTCGCCGTAAACGTTTCCGCAAAACGGGCGGACCAATCGCGGCCGTACGAATCGTTGCGGAAAATGACGGCCACCGTTCGTGCCTGGAGCGAGTCGCGGACGTAGGCCGCGACCAGACGCGCGGCTTCGTTATCACTGGGGGCGACGCGAAAGAACCATGGACTGATGCCGCTCAGGCGCGGCGACGACGCGGTGGGAGAGATGGCCACAACGGCGTTGGCATTGGCGTGTTCTTCGTCGGCGTAGACGGGGATGGCTTCCAGGCTGGTGCCGCTTTCGGGGTGCCCTACGACGGCAATGACGTTCGGATCGTCGCGGAGCTGCTGGGCAATTTGTACGGCGCTGGTGGCGCCGGCGTTTGGGGGGCGCACGGAGAACCGGATTTTGCGGCCAGCGGAGTCGTTGTTGAGCCGGTCGACGGCCAGTTGTACCCCCCGTGTCACCCCGTCATATCCCGGTTTCCCGGGCGTCGCACCGATGCCGATGGCAAAAATGTTCGCGTTGGTTGACAGTTGTGCTGTTTTTTTGTCAACATCGGTTGACAGTGCATTGCAGGCGAGAATGCTTGCGGTGCCGACCAGCAGGAGAGGATGGCGAATCTGGGTCATCTGAATTGGGGTGCTGCTAAGCGAAAGCGGCCAATGTGAGGACGATTGTGAGAGCGACAGGCAATTGGCGGACGAGTGGCGTGATCGCGGCGCGACATTCCGGACCGGCGAAAAAAGCCGATCTTTCCAGTTGCGTACAAGCGAATGTGTCAAACTGGCCAAACAATGCGCGAAAAGTTCCAACGGATTTGTTCCGTTCCTTGCGAGCGATGGAAGCCGATGATTAGCTTCGCAGTGCTCTCTCATCTCCTGCTGTCTTCCCGCGTGCAATTGCGTGGCCTCGGCGGCGGATCATTCTCGAGGAACCAGCATGGTTGGCACGTTCCGCCCGCGACGCCTGATATCGGTTGCGCTGCTGGGCGCTTTGGCTCTTGGACTCGCCGCCTGTGGCGAGGCCCATCCGAACACGACGTTCAGTCATAATTCTGAATACAACACGTCCATCGACCAGCTGTGGGACAAGTTGTTGCTTCTGGGTACAATCGTGTTTGTCGGGGTCGAAGTTGCTCTACTTTACGTGATTTTCCGTTTTCGGCGGCGTCCCGATTCACCACAGCCGAAACCTGTGCATGGCAGTACGACGCTGGAAATCACGTGGACCGTGATTCCGGCCCTGGTACTCATTGTGATTGCTATTCCAACGGTACAGACCATTTTCCGGACACAGGCCAAGGCCGCGCCGGATGCCTTGCAGGTGGAGGCCATTGGTCACCAATGGTGGTGGGAATTCCGCTATCCGCAATACAACATCGCCGTGGCGAACGAGTTGTACCTGCCCGTTGGGCGAACGGTCAGCTTCAAGCTCAAGACGGTCGACGTGCTGCACTCGTTCTGGATTCCAGCCATGGGTGGCAAGCGCGACCTGATCACCAACAGGACGAACTACATGTGGTTCACCCCGAATGACACGCTGCCGTCGTCGGCGTGGAACGGTGCGTGCGCCGAGTTTTGTGGTGAATCCCACGCGAATATGAAGTTCCGGACGTACACCGTGAAGCCGGACGAATTTGAGAGCTGGGTGAAGAACCAGCAGCAGGGCATTGCCGTGGCTGCGGTACCGCCCGCCCCGGCAGCGGCGGCTCCCGCTTCGGCTGGTGTGGTTCCTGCCGCGCTCACACCGGCGGGTGTGCAACCCGCACTTGCGGTCAGTGCCGCCGCGATCCCCCAGCGCGCTCCCGTCTGGGCGTTCCCGGCTGACAAGATTGAGAGCCAGTTCGGCTACACGATTCCCAAGACGCCTATTCCAGCGGGGAACGAGTTCGATGATGCGTTGCTGCTGAATGGCGATGTGGCGCGTGGGCAGTCAGCGGCGGGCCTGTGCATGGCGTGTCATGCGTTTACGTCCAACGCCATGCCGTATGCGGTTGATGTGATTGCACCGAACCTGACGCACATCGGCAGTCGGCATACGATTGGCTCTGGCCTCTATCCCAACGATGCGCGTCATCTGGCGCGGTGGATCAAGAATTCGGGGCATATGAAGCCCGGCAGCAAGATGACGCCCTTCGGCAAGGGCCAGATTGACGGCAATACGGGCAAGCCGTCTGGCATGGGCATGTACACCGATGCACAGATCGCCGACATCGTGGCGTATCTGCAGGCACTCAAGTAATCGATCCCAGACTTCTCAGCGATGGCCACTTCAGTCGCATCACATAACTACACCACCGGCGCAGTTCACCCCCAGGAAGCCAACGGCATCTGGAGTTGGCTGACGACGGTTGATCACAAGCGGATCGGAAAGCTGTATCTCATTTCCGCGCTGATCTTCTTCATTCTTGGCGGCCTCGAAGCCGCGGTGCTGCGCACCCAGCTGATTGGTCCGAACCGCACGCTCGTTTCGGCCGAGATGTACAACCAGCTGTTCACGATGCACGGAACGACGATGATCTTCCTCGCGGTCATGCCCATGTCCGCCGCCTTTTTCAACTTTCTCATTCCGCTGCAGATTGGCGCGCGAGACGTGGCGTTTCCCCGGCTCAATGCGTTCAGCTATTGGATTTTTCTGTTCGGCGGCATTCTGATTACGGCGCCGATTTTCTTTGGCGTGGCTCCGGACGGTGGCTGGTTTGGTTATGCGCCGCTCTCCACGAAAGCGTTTTCCCCGCAGCGCAACATGGATTTCTGGGTGTTGGGGCTCCAGATCCTTGGTATTTCATCGCTCGCGGCGGCGTTCAACTTTATCACGACCATTATCAATCTGCGCGCACCCGGCATGACGATGATGCGGATGCCGATTTTCACGTGGATGTCGTTCGTCGTGCAGTTCCTGGTGGCGCTGGCCTTCCCGGTCATCACCGTCGCCCTCGTGTTCCTGCAGTTTGATCGCTTTTTCGGCACGAACTTTTACACGGTGGCCAAGGGCGCTGACCCGTTGTTGTGGCAGCACTTGTTCTGGGTGTTCGGACATCCTGAGGTGTACATCCTCATTCTGCCCGCATTCGGTCTGGTGTCCGAAATCTTGCCGACGTTCTCCCGCAAGCCGTTGTTCGGGTATCCGGTCATGGTGTACTCGGGTATCCTCATCGGTTTCCTGGGCTTTGGCGTGTGGGCGCACCATATGTTCTCGGTGGGCATGGGCCCGATTGCGGACGCGATCTTCGCGCTCACGACGATGCTCATTGCCATTCCGACGGGCGTCAAGATTTTCAACTGGATGGCGACCATGTGGGGCGGCACCATTCGCTTCACGGTGGCCATGAAGTTTGCGATCGCGCTTGTGGCGCTGTTCACGTGCGGCGGTATCTCGGGCGTCATGCATTCGTCGCCGCCCGCCGACTTGCAGCAAACCGACACGTATTTTGTCGTCGCGCACTTTCACTACGTGTTGTTTGGCGGCTCCATCATGGGGCTCTTTGCCGGCATCTATTACTACTTCCCGAAAATCACCGGGCGGTTCATGAACGAGAGCCTCGGCAACTGGCACTTCTGGATTTCGGTCATCGGCATGAACCTGACGTTCTTCCCGATGCACATGGCCGGTTTGTACGGCATGCCGCGCCGTATTTACCAGTACGACTCAGGCCAAGGGTATGAATTGTACAACATGATGTCGACGTACGGCACGTACATCCTCATGGTGGGCACGTTGATTGGTGGATACAACTTCATCAAGAGCTGGTTTGGTGGAAAAGTGGCGAGCAGCAACCCATGGGGCGCTGCGACGCTGGAATGGGCCATGCCGTCACCGCCGCCCGAATACAACTTCGCGCAAATTCCACTGGTGAAGTCGCGGTATCCGTTGTGGAACATGAAAGAAGGGCAACAGCTCGTGCATGAAACAACGACGGAAGAAGAAGCCGGGCTGCGCGTGCCGTCTGCCAGCGATCTGCACATTGTGCTGCCAAACCCAACCATCTGGCCACTCAATTGCGCAGCCGGCATTGTGTGGATGTTCTGCGGCCTGTTCTTCATGGAACAGAGCACCTTGACGGCAATTGGCGTGATGCTGAGCGGCACGGCCGTCTGGGTTGGATCGCTGTACAAGTGGCTGACAACTCCGCTCGAGGATGCACACTAGCATGACCGCTCCTACCATTCCAACCAAGCTTGAAGATTCGGGCGTCGGGCACGGCTATACCACGCTCGGCCTCGACAATCGCAAGGTGGCCATTTGGACCTTCATCGGGTCCGAATGCATGCTCTTTGCGTCACTCATCTCCACGTACCTGATTTACAAGGGCAAGAGCCCGTCCGGTCCCTATCCCCACACGGCGTGGACGGCACCGACCGGCGAAGTGTTCCAACCCATTCTGAACATTCCGGTCACGTCGTTCTCGACGTTTGTGCTGCTCATGAGCTCCCTGGCCATGGTGCTCGCCCTTTCGGCGGTGCAGGAGCGCTACAAAGTCCGCGCAGGCACCTGGCAGAAGCTGCTTGGTTCTTCCAAACTCTGGCTCTGGGCCACGTGTTTGTTAGGCATTGTATTTCTTGGCTGTCAGGCGTACGAGTTCACGTCGTTTATTCATGAAGGGCTGAGCATTCGCACCAACCTTTTCGGCTCGTCGTTCTTTACGCTCACTGGATTTCACGGCGCGCACGTGACCGCTGGTGTCATTTGGCTGTTCACGCTGCTCGCGATTGACTACAAGCGTGGTTTGACTCCGGCTGACGCGACGGCCGTCGACATTGCGGCGCTGTACTGGCACTTCGTCGACGTGGTCTGGATCGTGATCTTCACGCTGATCTACCTCATTAAATAGGGTTGACGATGGCGAACCATGACGCACACGGACACGCGGCCGCTGCCCACGGCGATGAACATCAGGAACATCCGGGATGGAGTACCTACTGGAAAGTCGCGCTTATCCTGACCATCATCACCGCGGTTGAAGTTTCGGCGTATTACATCCCGGCGTGGGAAGAATCCTGGGTCTATGTGCCCAGCATGTTGATCATGTCTGCCGTGAAATTTTTCATCGTCGCGGCATACTACATGCATCTGAAATACGATCACAAGCTGTTCCGTACGTTGTTTTCGGGCCCGCTGCTGCTCGCGGGGTTGACCCTCATCGGCCTCCTGTTCCTGTTCTCCAAGCTCAGCATCAAGCTTGGCCTGCTGAGCTGATTTCCAGCGAGGCTCGAACGGGTCGGTGAAGTAGCGGCGGGTCAAAAGGGGAGGGTCAGAGCCGTCATTTTGACCGCTCTGACCCTCTTCAACTTGTGACCCGCTTTCACCTGGGATTTACACTCACACGAGAAGTCGATGCTGCTGTTGCACCCCGTTGCCAATTTGAGCTGGACCGGTTTCACCGTCCATCTCAGCACGGTTGTTGGACTCGTGGCCCTCGGCGGCGCCTACCTGTGGCGCGCGCGCCGGGGGCCTTCGGACATCGATGCGACCGCCAATACCACGGGGGCCGCTACCGAACGGAGCGCGCAGACGCCGACTGCCGGGCAGCGCGCTGCGTTTTTTGTCGCGTTGGCCATCATTTTCTTTACGCTGAACGGGCCGGTACACGATCTGAGCGATTTCTATCTGTTCAGCGCCCATATGGTGCAGCACCTGGTGCTCACCCTTATCGTGCCGCCGCTGCTCATTCTGGGAACGCCTGGCTGGATGTTGCGACCGTTATTGCGGAATCGCGCCGTGTTTGCGCTGGCCAAAACGATGACCAGTGTCGCAGCCTGCTTCCTGATCTTCAACAGTGTCCTGGCGTTCTGGCACCTGCCGCCGATGTACAATCTCGCGTTGGCGAGTCACCCCGTGCACATCTTTCAGCACCTGATGTTTCTGGCGGCCGCCGTGTTCATGTGGTGGCCGTTGACGTCGCAGTTACCCGAATTGCCGCGCGCGGCGTACCCCGCGCAATTGATGTACTGTTTTCTGCTGACGGTGCCGATGGGCGTGATTGCCATTTTTATTTCGATGGCGGAAGACCTGTTGTATCCGGCGTACGCCATTGCGCCGCGTATCTGGGGCATGTCGCCCATGCAGGACCAGCAGTACGGTGGGCTCATTATGTGGATACCCGGTGCGCTGTTTTTTTACGGCGTGATGAGTGTGGTGTTTTTCAAATGGCAGCAGCGGGATGCGGATGATGCGGGGAGTGCGCAGGTGGGGGCGGTCGCGATTACGCGCTGACCACCTGGCTACGTCGTGCCTCTGATTCGGCGGCAGGCCTGAAGACGAAGTGAACGGACAGGCGTCGAAAACAGCGTGACGCGAAATGCGCAACTGAACACCCGTCGCAAAAAAGAGCCGCCACTCACCCGAGCGACGGCCCTTCCGTGTGTGGAAAACCTTTTACTCTCTAGCCCCCGCCAACACCGCATCTACCCGCGTGGCCAATGTCGGATGTTGTCGCCACAAATAAAACGCCATAGTGCTCGCGCCAATGATGTTGGCGATGAACACCTGCAACCAGGTGAGCTCACCGAAACCCCTGGACAGCAAATACGTGCCGCCAACCCACCACACCTCGAACACTGCGATGAGGCCGAGCAGTCCGATGACAACCGACGGCACCCGTTCCGCGCCGTTCACCACCCACGCGAAGCCAAGTCCGGCTACGACAAACGCCGCGTAGTGGAACAACGTGTAGCCAAGAAACGCAGCGGCAGCACCGGGCGTGTCACCGTTCAGAAACAGTGATCCCAGCGAGGTGCCCAGCATAATCGGCGTCGCCAACAAATTTCCCTGAAACACATCGAGGACGCCGAACCACAGTGCCACTGCGGTGGCGCCAATCAGCCCTGCGGCAATTCCTTCGCGCGCTACCCTGTTCGTGTCGCTCATTGTGATCTACCCTCCGGAATGCGTTGCTGGAGAACGTCAACACTCGCGTTTGTGGGTCGAGCCGATTCGCGGCCCGATTCGCTTTCTCAAACGCCACTGGCTCTATTATCGCGGCGGGCCGCACCAGCGCCAGTACAGGCGTCCCGACTTTACGAGGTATCTTGAAAAAGTCGCCAGCCACTGGACTGTTGTAGCGTCCCCTCGACAACCGCCGGCCGTCCTCTCACTCTACGCTGCATGCGAACCTTCGTTCCCTGGCCGCGCTGGCTGCCCCCTGTGCCTTGGATCTCCGGAATGCTTCCCAAACCGCTGATGGGACTTCTGGCGTTCGGGGTGCCACCGTTTGGTGCAGCACCCCCCGGGCTGTCGGCGAACGCGACATCGGTCCGCACTCACTGGCGGCTACCAGGCGCCAACGCCGCCAACGCCGCCTGCGCCACCGAGGCGATCGGGAAGCTGCCCATTCAGCTCGCGCTCCGACACTACGTCAAGCAGGCCAATCCCAAGCCCATGCGATTTCTGGTCGCGGCCGGCACCGACTCGGCCTTGTCGGAAATGGGGGCCAAAGTGCTGCAGGAGTTCGGGCCGATGTACTACTACGCTGGCAACGATGCTGCCAAACAAAAGCTGCGAGAGCGGTTGGACCTGGTCGGACCGTTTCCCGCGTTGTTGGTAGTGAAACGCCGCTCGGCAAAACCTTCGGGCAACACCGAAGTCATCAGATTGGGTGGGCATTACCTCACCGGCGAACATGACGGAATGCAGGCCGCAGCCAACGAATACACCTACGTGTGCAGGCCTGGCGGGTGGGAAATGAAGCGCGTGAAAGCCGAAGGCGCCTCATGACCGCCCGCAACGAGCGGCTGATTGCGCTGGATGTGTTTCGCGGGATGACCGTTGCGGGGATGTTGCTGGTGAATAACCCGGGAACCTGGAGCGCGATTTATGCGCCGCTCGAACACGCTCCGTGGCACGGGTGGACGCCGACGGATCTCATCTTTCCGTTCTTTCTGTTCATTGTCGGCATTACGACGGAGATCTCACTGCGCGGACGTCGCGCTCGTGGAGACGACGAAGGGGCGATACTCAGCCAAATCCTGAAGCGCGGCTCGTTGATTTTCCTGTTTGGTTTGCTGCTGTCCTGGTTTCCGTTCTACACGTATCAGCCCATTGAAGGCATGGCCAGTCCATCCTTCGGAGAGCGGGTCATTTACCGAGTGGAGCATCTGCGCATTCTGGGGGTGCTGCAACGCATCGGATTGGCGTACCTGTGTGGTGCACTGCTGACCCTGCGCACGTCGCTACGCACGCAGTTCGGCATTCTTGCGACGCTGCTGCTCGGGTACTGGGCGTTGATGACATTGGTGCCCGTGCCCGACACGGGTGTCGCCGGTCGTTTGGTGCTGGACAAGCCGGACCAATTGTTAAGCGCGTGGCTCGACCGCACCCTGCTCGGGGTGAATCATCTGTGGAGTGGCAGCAAGACGTGGGATCCTGAAGGGTTGCTGTCGACCGTTCCGGCAATCGGCACCGTCATTCTCGGGACGTTTGCCGGCAAATGGATATCCCGTCGCGATATGGCGTTGGAGAGTCGGCTGGCGGGGATGTTCGCGATTGGCGCCATGACCATGGTGCTGGGGCTCGTCTGGAACTGGGCCTTCCCGATTAACAAGGCGCTTTGGACCAGTTCCTACGTCTTGTTCACTGCCGGTATGGCTGCTGTGCTGCTGGCCACCTGCCTGTGGGTAATTGATGTGCGCGGCATTCGCGGGTGGACGCGACCGTTCGTGGTGTACGGGCTCAATCCCATGCTCGCTTTTCTCGGCTCGGGGATGATGGCACGCATGATGGGGTCGATGATCACCATCAATGTGAACGGAACGCCGACTCCTCTGCAGTCTGTGGTGTACAAGAACGCGTATGCGAGCTGGCTTGCGCCAATCAACGCGTCACTGGCCTATGCGATCACGTTTGTCGCGTTCTGGTACGTGATTTTGCTGATTGCCGAGAAGCGCGGCTTTGTGCTCAAGGTGTAACGCGATACATTCGAGGCCATCGAACCTCGGTGTGCGGAAGGCGTAACGCAGACGTAACATCGTGCGCGTACCCACGTCTTCCCTGAGTCGTCAATTCTGACACGCCTCTCCTGCCCGCCGTCCATGCGCCTGCCGACAATCTCGTTGGGGTCTCTGCTTCTGGTTGCTGCCGTAGCCAGTATGACGGCAGCAGTACCGATGCACGCGGTGCCGCAGAAAGCGGACACGCGTCGGCCGGCTCGAAAAAGCACCGCAACGAAACGGGTGACGCTCGCCAAACCCGTGTTGCGTTATACGACGCCCCGGGGATCGGCGGCGCTGGCTGCCGACCTCGGGACGATCCTCAATAGTCGCACGCGTAACGGCACCTGGGGGGCGATGGTCATCTCGCTGAGTCGCGGCGACACGCTGTTTGCCGCCAATGCGGACAAGCCGTACGTGCCCGCGTCGACCATGAAGTTGCTGACAACGGCCATTGCGCTCGAGCGACTTGGCCCCGACCACACGTTCAGCACCGATGTGCTGCGCGATGGCACGGTTGACAAAGACGGCGTGATTCATGGCAATCTGATTCTCCGTGGTGATGGCGATCCTTCTCTGTCGCCACGCTTCGTGCGCGGAGGGCCCAGCGCACCCATGGATATGCTGGCGCAGCTCACGAGTGCCGCCGGCATCACCAAAGTCACCGGCGACCTCATTGCGGATGCCTCGGCGTTTGAGTCGCGGACTATTCCCGAGGGATGGCTGTCGCGATACGCGGGTTCCGCCTACGCCGCGCCGTTCTCGGCCTTGTCGTTGAACGAGAACATCGTAGTGGTATCCATCACGCCCAACGGCGTTGGTGGAGGGGCGACGGTGGCGCTTGAACCGGAAACGCGCGGCATGACCGTGACCAACACGGTGCGAACTGTTGCGGGGACGAGCGTGCGAGTCTCGTCGCATCTCGTCAGCAACGATCGCGTCGTGGTTTCCGGAACCATTGGCAGTCGGGCGGGGCAGCGCCGGTACCAGCTGGTCGTGGGCGATCCGATCACTTTCACCGCCGGTGCCTACCGTGCGGCGCTGGAAGCCCGGGGCATCACCATTGGTGGAAATATTCGTGTGGGGCCCACCACCCCGCAGGCGACCATTGTGTCGTCCATGCCGTCACCGCCGCTTTCGCGGTTGGTGGCGCTCATGAACCGGGAAAGCATCAATCACTACGCCGAGATGATCTGGCGTGATGCGGCGCGTGGTCCTGCGCGTACCATCATCGGATCGGCGCAAACGGCCGACAGCACACTTCAGCAGTTTCTGGTGGGGCGAGTAGGAAGTGCGCCTGGCTCGGTAGTGGCCACCGATGGCAGTGGTTTGTCGGTGCTGGACCGCGTGACCCCGCGTGCCATGGTGCAATTGTTATCACACGCCCACCAGGCACCATGGGCCAGTGCGTTTCACGCCTCACTCCCAGTGGCGGGCGAATCGGAATTACTGCGTCACCGCATGAAGCAGACGCCAGCGCAAGGCAACTTGCACGCCAAGACGGGCACGACCAACGCCGTCATTGGCCTGTCTGGTTACGTGACCGCCGAGAACGGCGAGATTCTGGCGTTTGCATTTTTGTATAATGGCACTGACCGGTCGTACGCGCGCGAGACGATTGATGCGATGGGACCGACTATGGCGGGGTGGTGGAGGGATTGAGGTGTATGGAGGGCGCGGGAAGGAATCAGGTGCATAGACAATGGAACTGCGACGAAAGGGGCCAGCGGTGAGCTGGCCAGCTGCCAGCTGTCAGACTTCTCCTGCTCCTGGCGCGTAGCGAACCAAGCAACTCAATGCAGTTTGACGGACTTCGCGAATCGGCCGCCGGCGCGTTTTTGATGCGGAGAACTACATCTACAAACCGGTGGCCCGATTGCTGCTGTTAGTTCCCCGCTAGCGCCGAACCGATTGCGCGGATGCCTGCATACGTTTCGAGTGCGATAATCGCACCGACCGGCGCGCGGCACCTTGCGGCAATGATCGCACGGTCGTACGCGATTGCAGCGCGCGAAACGACGGCTCAAGCGTCCCAACATTTCTCGCGGAGGCAGCCGCGCGCGACGAGCGCAGTCCGCTCAGCGGTGTGCCCGTCACCAACGTCGAGTTGAATCCGACAGCGAAGCCTCCCCCCAGACCGGCCGGATCGCCGGTGATCGCCCACAAGTATTCCGAAGTGCCGGTTGGCATGACCTGCCATGCCAAGCCGTCGAATCGCACAATGGTTCCCGACGCACCGGACGCGTACAAGTCTGTCGCTGCGGGCCCCCACACCGACGTCAATTCAGCACCCACTCCCACGTTGATAGCTTGCCAGGCGGAAGTGTATCGAAATGCGGACGCAGCGCTGGCGAGCACACCCACGGCGAACACGTTGTCGGGAGCGCTGACCCACACGCCGGCCACCAGCGTGCTGGTGCCGGTGCCAAACGGGCTCCAGGTCGTGCCGTTGAATCGCAGCACGGTGCCAGCATCACCCGCCGCGTAGACGTCGCTGATACTTGAGCCAAACACCGCATACAACGGATTGGCTTGCGTGGTCACGACAGACCAGGTCGCGCCGTTCCAGCGCAGCACCTCGCCGTTGTACGTCGTGGCGAACACGTTCGTCGCCCCTGTGCCCCAAAGGCTCAGGATATCGCCATACGTGGGGGACGTCATGGTGGTCCAGGACGTGCCGTCCCAGCGGAGAATCAGTCCGCCGTCACCGCCGGCAAATGCGTTGGTCGCGCTGGATCCCCACACGGTGTTGAGGCGAGTGAGTGTCGGTGACGTTTGGCGAGACCAGGTGGTGCCATTGTATCGGTAGATGAATCCGAACTCGCCAACGGCCCACGCGTTGGTCGCACTGGTGGACCAAACGTCGATGAGGTCGGGCGCAATGTTCATGGTGTCCCACGACGTGCCGTTAAACCGCAAGGACAAACCGCGCTCACCTCCCATCCATAACACGCCGCTTGCGTCAACGGCGGCACTCAGGAATTGCACGATGTACGGCGATTCGGCGGACATGGGGTCGAGCACGCCGTTTACCAACTGCAACGCGACGCGATCACCGCCAATGTAGACCCGCGCGCCACCCACGTTTGTCCCGGTGACCGAATACAGATTGCTGCTGACCCCGTTCGACGGCACGAGACTCCACTGTCCGCCGTTGAACCACAACACGGTGCCCACTTCCCCGACCGCGTAGACGTCGTTGCCTGCATTGCCGAAGACGTCGTTCAGGTTGACAGAGGTGGGAACAGTGGCGCGCACCCAGGCACCGCTGGCGAATCGCAGCACGGTGCCGTTGGTGCCCACCGCGTACCAGATACTGCCATCAACGGTCGACACGGCGTTGAGCTGCACGCTGGTTGCGAGCGTTGCGGTATTGGCCCACAACGTCCCCGTCAACTGAACCGCCGTCCCATTGGCGCCAACCGCAAATGCGCTGGTGCTGCTTTGCACCCAGACGTCGTTCAGGTCGTTGTTGGTGCTGGACGACATGGCCTGCCACGAGGTGCCATTCCACATGACAATCCGGCCACCGGTTCCCACTGCGATGACGTGCGTGGGACTGCTTCCATGCACCGCGGTGAAAGTGGTGCCGTACGTGCTGCCCTGCACTGTCCGAGTCCAGCTTGTGCCGTCGAAGCGAAAAATGTCGCCGCGCGAATTGACCGTGAAGACACTGGATGGACCTGCGACGTACGTCGAAACGATGTTCTCAATCATCGGGCCGGCGAGTGCGGAGGGGCTCCACGACGCCGCAAGTCGCGCACCAACGGAGACACTCGCGGTTGCGACCTTGGAGGGGTCGGCCACCGAAGTGGCGGTGATCACGGCGGCCCCGTTGGCCACAGCCGTCACTACGCCGTTGTTCACGGTGGCTACGTTGGGGGCACTCGTACTCCAGGTGACGGCAGTGGAGAAGCCAGGATCGGCGTTCACGGTCGCGACCAATGTGGAGGAGTTCCCGATGGTCAGCGAAACAGCCGCTGCGGAAAGGGTGACACTGAGGGTCTGAGAACTGACGCCAAGTACCACGGATGCGGACTTGGACGTGTCAGCAGTGGACGTGGCCGTGATGGTGACCGAGCCGGCCGACAGAGCCGTCACCATTCCGCTTGCACTCACCGTTGCCACCGATGAACTGTTACTGCTCCAGGAAACGGTCTGCGCGAGTCCGGCATCGGCCGCTACGGTGGCTGTCAGCGTCCGCGTTTGTCCAAGGAACAGCGTGGTGCTTGTGGGCGCTGCAATCGTCACCTGCCGCACAACGGGAACGACACTGATTTCGGCGGTTCCCTGCAACGAACCATCGGCGATGGAGGTCGCGGTGATGATCGCTGTGCCCAATGCCACCCCTGTCACGATTCCTTGTTGCGAAACAGTGGCCGTACTCACGCCGCTACTGGACCACGTTACGGCTTGCGATTGTCCGGCCTCAATGACGACGGCCGCTTGCAATTGCACGACTTCGCCGCGACCAATAGATGACGCAGCGGGTGTCACGATGACGCCGCGCGCAGGCAGCACCGTGACTTCGGTGGTGGCGGTCATCCCCGCATCGGCGACGGCGGACGCCGTGACGGTGGTTACGCCCGGCGCTACAGCAGTAATGACGCCCAGCGCGTTGACGCTTGCAATGGCGCTGTTTGCGCTGGTCCAATTGACGGAACGCGAAACGCCGGGGTCGGTGATGACATCGGCGGTTATGGTTTGCTGACTGCCGACGCGCAGTGACGCAGCCGCAGCGGACACCGAGACTGATTTAACGCCAAGGACCAGAATGCTGATGGTAGCGGACGCCGATCCCGCCGTCGCTCGTACAGTTGTGCTTCCACTCTTCTTCGCCACAATCGTTGCGCTCCGCCCACTGGCCGTGACGTCCGCAACCGATGGGTCCTCGCTCGACCAGGTCACCGATGCATTGCTGACCGCGGCGCCTTGTGCGTCGCTGACTGACGCCGTGACGGCCTGCGACGCACCGATGGCAACAAACGTGAACGCCGAACTCGAAACGCCAACGTTGGCCGCCGGGCCCGGTTGCGTGGTGCCCCCACCAGCATCGCCGCCACCAGAGCAGGCGGCGGCAGACAAACCTACAGTGGCAACGAGCAGTACGCGTGCAACGGCGGTATGCAACATGAAACCTCTACGTGACAGGGCGCGGCGCGGTCATCGCCGCCGGATTCAGAATGGTGTCCAGCTGTTCGCGCGTCAGCAGCCCGCGTTCCAGCACGAGATCGAAAACACCGCGGCCGCTCTCCAACGCGGTTTTGGCGATGTCCGTTGCGGCTTCGTACCCAATGACCGGCACCAACGCGGTGACAATGCCAATCGAATGCTCTACGAAGTAGCGCATGCGCTCGACATTGGCGGTGATCCCGTTCACACAACGCTCACGCAGCACCAGGCATGCATTCCGCATGGTGTCGATGCTGCGCAGCAACCGGTAGGCAATGACCGGTTCGAAGGCGTTTAACTGCAACTGTCCACCTTCGGCCGCCATGGTGACCGTCACGTCGCCACCGATCACATCGAAACACACCTGATTGACGACTTCGGGGATCACAGGATTCACTTTGCCGGGCATGATGGACGATCCCGGCTGCATGGGCGGCAAATTGATTTCCCCAAATCCGGCCCGCGGCCCGGAGGACAGCAGCCGCAGGTCGTTGCAGATTTTGGAAAGCTTGACGGCCGTACGCTTCATGACGCCGGACAACATCACAAACGCGCCCGTATCACTGGTCGCTTCGACAAGATCGGGCGCGGTAATCAACGGCACACCCACGATGGCGCTGAGGTGCTTGCGCGCCGCTTCGGCGTAGCCGAGTGGCGCGTTGATACCGGTGCCGATGGCGGTCGCGCCCAGGTTGATCTCACGAATGAGCAACTGCGCTTCCCCCAAACGGTCCACATCCTCTCCCAGCGTGTGTGCGAACGCCATGAATTCCTGACCGAGCGTCATTGGCACCGCGTCCTGCATTTGCGTGCGCCCCATTTTGAGCATCGGCGCAAACTCCTTGCCCTTTAGTGCAAAGGCGTCACAGAGCAGGCCCAGTTCCTTTCGAAATCCATCGAGGCTGAAATGCAGCGCCAGCCGGACAGCGGTCGGATACACGTCATTGGTGGACTGACTCAGATTCACGTGATCGTTTGGTGACAACGTCGCGTAGTCGCCTCGTGGTCGATTCAGCAGCTCCAGGGCACGATTCGCAATCACTTCGTTGGCATTCATGTTGGTGGATGTGCCCGCACCTCCCTGAATCATGTCCACCAGAAAATGTTCGTGATGCCGACCGGCGCGAATTTCGCGCGCGGCCCGCACGATCACATCCACCAGTTCGTCGTCAATCAGCCCCAGTTCCTGATTGGCGAGCGTCGCCGCCTCCTTTACTGCCGCCATCGCCTCAATGAGTTCGGGGAATTCACGCAGCGGCTCGCCTGTAATCGGAAAATTTTCGAGGGCGCGCAACGTCTGTACGCCGTAGAGCGCTTCGAACGGCACCTCTTTGTCGCCAAGCAGGTCGTGTTCCGTGCGCGTGCGATGCCCACCAAATCCCAACGTCCGTCCGCGCCCGACCAACGTGGCATCCGCTCGGCGCAACCGCTCCGAGATGGAGCGTGCGGCACGCGCAACCAGCGCGGCGTAAAGTTGTGGCGACTCCTTGATCATGTCGTCCAGCTGCGAACGCGTCATGATCAGGGCCGTACCCGGCATGATTGTACGAGCCGTGGTGCCGTGTGGGGCATCGTCCAGCAGGAGCCCTTCGCCAACGGCATCACCGGCGCCGAAGGTGACCAGTCGGGTGCTCTTGCCTTCACTCTCCTTTTCGATGGCGACTGCGCCCGAGACCAGAATGGCGAAGCGTTCCCGCGGCTGCCCCTCCTGGAAGAGCAGGAAATCGGGAGTCATCTCTAATGGCGTGACGTGCCGCGCCAGTTTCCAGAGGTGGGTGTCGAGGAACCCATCAAGGAAGGTGGTGGCGCGGAGCAGATCGGCGATGTCGGCCGGAGTGGTCATGGGAGGGGAAGTGAGGCGGGGATGGCGCACCGGTTGCACCGTGTGCGCGTTTGAAAAAGGAAATGTCGATGGTTGCTGTACCCTCTCGCCATGGAGAGGTTGACCCGCGAATTCCGAACAATGTACTCAGCATTCTGAACTCTGAACTCTGAACTCTGAACTCTGGATCCCTTTGACGGCGACCTGCGCCGGTGGCGCCAATGCTGGCCAGCCAGAATCCAGCCTCCAGCCCGCATTCGTGCTAGAATCCACTGCCCGCAGTTCAGACGATCTCCCCCCTGCAATCGCCATGTCATTCTCCCGCCGCGATTTTCTGGAACGCAGTGCCGCCCTCGCGGCCGCCGGTTTCATCCCCCGGCTGCTCTCCGCCGAGGAGCTGGCGGCACTCGATGCCACGCCAGCGCCCGCCGCTCACGCCACGTTCCGCGGACGCCCCCTGGTGGTGGCCTCGGCGAACGGCATTCGGGGGGTCAAGGTGGCGTACGATCGGATCACCAAGGGCGAGGATCCGCTCGACGCTGCCATTGAAGGCGTCAAAATTCAGGAGCTGGACCCCAACGATCAGTCAGTCGGACTGGGGGGCCTGCCCAATGCAGACGGGGTGGTGCAGCTCGACGCCTCCTGCATGCATGGCCCCACCAAACGCGCTGGGGCCGTGGGATGTCTGGAAGGTATTGCCACGCCCTCGTTGGTGGCCAAGGCCGTCATGGACTACACCGATCACATCATGCTCGTGGGCGAAGGGGCCAAACGATTTGCGCTGCAGATGGGATTCCAGGAGCAGAATCTGCTCACCGAAAAAAGCCGCCAGGACTGGCTGCGCTGGAAGGCCAATCTCAATCGGGGCGATGCGTGGCTGGACCGCACGGGAGACGTGAACATCAAGTTCACCACGGGCACCATCAACATGAACGCGGTCACGGCCTCTGGCGACATTGCGTCCATTACTACCACCAGTGGCATTTCGTGGAAAATTCCCGGTCGCGTTGGCGATTCTCCCCTAATCGGCGCAGGACAATACTGCGACAATACGGTGGGCGCCGCCGGCAGCACCGGGCGTGGGGAGGCCAACATCATGGCGTGTGGCGCGATGCTCGCCGTGGAATTCATGCGACAGGGCCTGGCGCCGGAACCGGCGTTGATCAAAGTCATGGAACGGGTCATTGCGCTGACCGAAAAGCGGCTGCTGGGTGACAATGGCCGTCCCCGATATGATCTGAACTTTTACGCGCTCACCAAGGACGGACGGTTTGCGGGGGCGTGTGCCTACGAAGGAAGTTCTTACGCGGTGTGCGACGAACAGGGCCCGCGTCTCGTGAAAAGTGCCTTCCTGTTCAAGGCCAGTGAGCGCCCGCGGTAATCGTCGCAATGAGGCGCGGCACGTACCACGCGGCATAGAGGCGCAGGCGACGCGAGCCTAGATTGCACGGTTCACCGAACATCTGTGTCCCGGTCTACGGGGCAGGTGCCGGACGGCCGCGGCGAAATCGAGTTCCGCGCACCTCACGCCTTTTGACGCTCCCGACGTGCAGAACCCAACGCAGACCGATCACCCGGAACAGCCCGCGCCCTACGAACCGCTGGCCATCGAGAAAAAATGGCAGACGCGCTGGAGCGAACGCGGTACGAACGAAGTGGACATGGATGGCGCACCCGACCCGTTCTATGCGCTGATGATGTTCCCGTATCCCTCGGCCGAAGGGCTGCACGTTGGCAATCTGTTCGCCTTCACGGGCAGTGATATTTCGGCGCGGTATCATCGCCTGTTGGGCAAGAGTGTGTTTCAACCCCTGGGCTACGACGCCTTTGGTATTCACTCGGAGAATTACGCCCTCAAAATGGGCGCCCATCCGATGGAAATGACGCCGCGCAATGTCGCCAACTTTCAGCGGCAGTTGGAACGTGCCGGGTTGATGATCAACTGGCAGTACAAGGTGGATACCAGTCGCCCCGACTACTATCGCTGGACGCAGTGGGTGTTTCTGCAGTTGTACGAGCAGGGATTGGCGTACAAGAAGGCCGCCGCCGTGAACTGGTGCCCCAACGACAAGACCGTACTGGCGAACGAGCAGGTGGAAAACGGATGGTGCGAACGGTGCGGCGCGGCCGTAGAGCAGCGTTTTCTGGAACAGTGGTTTTTTCGCATCAGTGCGTACTGCGAACGTCTGCTGAACAATCTCGACTGGCTGGACTGGTCGCCCACCACCAAACAGGCACAGCGTAACTGGATTGGACGCTCGGAAGGTGCCGAACTCACGTTCGACATTCAGCATTCCCGTGAGAAGGTGCGCGTGTTCACTACGCGGGCCGACACGATTTACGGGGCGACGTATTTGGTATTGGCTCCGGAACATCCGCTGGTCGGCGCTCTTGCAACCGACGCACAACGGGCGGCCGTCGTGGCGTATCAGGAGCGCGCGCAAAAGCAGGACATCATTACGCGGAAAAGCGTGTTGGACAAAACCGGAGTGTTCACGGGTGCGTACGCAACCAATCCCGCGACGGGAGCCCCCATTCCGGTCTGGATTGCCGACTACGTGCTGATGGAATACGGCACGGGCGCGATCATGGCAGTGCCGGGGCACGATCAGCGCGACTTCGAATTCGCGAACGTGTTTTCGTTGCCCATTGTGCGCGTGGTGGCGGGCGCCGATCAGGACGCCGATACGCCCATTGCCGAACAGGCCTACGAGGAAAGTGCTGACGCGCGATTGGTGAACTCCGGCTCATTGACGGACCTGAGTGTCGCCGATGCGAAACTCCAGGCCATTGATTGGTTGTCGCAACTCGGTCACGGCACGCCGGTGGTGAACTACCGTTTGCACGACTGGTGCATCTCGCGGCAGCGGTACTGGGGGCCACCAATCCCCATTATTTATTGCGACTCGTGCGGACCCGTGCCCGTTCCGGCGGCCGACTTACCGGTCGAACTGCCGTTTATTCCCGACTTCAAACCGGATGACTCCGGCGTGTCGCCCTTGGCGCGTCACGAAGAGTGGTACCGCGTCCCCTGTCCGTCCTGTGGTAAAATGGGTCGCCGCGAAACAGACGTGTCCGACACCTTTCTCGACAGTGCGTGGTACTTTCTGCGGTATCCCAATGCGCAGAACGATCAAGTGGCGTTCGAAAAAACGCGCACGGAAAAATGGCTGCCGGTCGATTCATACATTGGTGGAAACGAACACGCGGTGCTGCATCTGTTGTACTCACGGTTTGTCACCATGGTGCTGAAGGACGCGGGCCACATTTCGTTTGAGGAACCGTTCACGAAATTTCGTGCGCACGGTCTCATCATTCGCGACGGTGCCAAGATGTCCAAGTCGAAGGGCAATGTCATCAACCCGGATGACTACATGGAAACCTGGGGCGCCGACGCGTTTCGGATGTACCTCATGTTCCTCGGCCCGTACGAGGAAGGCGGCGACTTTCGCGACCAGGGGATCAGCGGCGTGCGGCGGTTTCTCGATCGGCTGTGGGGCTCCGTGCGCGACGCGCGCACCGATGGCGCGGCCGACGCAGACGTGGTGCGCAAGTTGCATCGCACCATCAAGAAAGTGGGCGGCGATTGCGCGACGCTGTCGTACAACACCGCCATTGCCGCGATGATGGAATACATCAACGTGGTGCGACGCAGTGAACGCGTCGGACATCGCGACGAAATTCTCCCGCTGGTGCAACTGGTGGCGCCATTTGCCCCGCATCTCGCGGAGGAGTGTTGGGAAAAACTCGGTCACACCGGCAGCGTGTTCGACGCCGGATGGCCGGTGTTTGATGCCGCGCAACTCGTTGATGACGCCGTGGACATCATCGTGCAGGTCAACGGCAAGGTGCGTGGCAAAGTGCGCGTGGCGGTGGACGCGACTCAGGAACAGGTGGTGGCGGCGGCCATGGCCGATGCGGCAATCGCGAAGTTTGTGACCGGCACTATTACCAAGGTCATTTACGTGCCAAAACGCCTGCTGAATATTGTAGTTGCCTGATTGGTCGGGGGCTCGAGGTGTTGCGTCGGGCCAGCTCCGGCCCGTGTAGCGCTGCGGGCGTGTCCCAACGGGTCTGAAAGCGACGGAAACCCTCGTGGCGGCCTCTCGTGTCCGATGTACAGGACCCCTGACCGAGAGAAAAACATGAAACTGGCGAACGTATCAATCGCGCGGACCGTGTGTCAGCGCGCCGGATGGCATTGGGCCGTCGTCGCGTCTGGCGCGTTGCTCATCATGCACCCGTTGCTGAACGGTGCTCACGCACAAGACTCGCGCGTGCGTGCCGAACTTCTGAACAAAGTCATGCCGCGCCTTGAAGCGGCGCGCGTGTGGGATGGATTCCCGTTGCTCGGCGACCCGAAACGGGCGGCCCTCGGCATTACGATGACCGATGCTCATCGTAGCGACACCCTTGGCGTGTTGGTGGCCGAGGTCACGGCGGGCAGTCCAGCGGACAAGGCTGGTATCAAGGAAGGCGCGCGAATTACGGCAATCAACGGCGTCAGTCTGCGCCTTTCCAAAGAGGACGCCGCCGATCCCGAACTGGACGGCCTGGGTCAACGCCGGCTGCAGCGGGAACTGGCCAAGGTGTCGCCGGGTGACGAAATCGAACTGCGTGTGGCCACCGGATCGTCTGTGCAGACGCTGCAGGTCAAGACCGTCAGCGCGGCCGATTTGACTGCCACCCGGATGAACTCCGGTCCATACGTGCGGACCAGTGCCGGGGCAGACAAGCGCGCCTCGCTGGGGGTCTCGATTGGCGGGAGCGGCAGCGCGCGCGACACGCTTGGCCTGTTTATCTCCAGCGTGGTGACTGACGGCCCGGCCGAAAAGGCGGGAGTGTTCGAGGGTGACCGGATTTCCGCCATCAACGGAGTGGACGTCCGGGTGCCTCGCGAGGACTCGGAAGATCCGCAGGCATCAATGGCGCGCGTCAATCGGTTCACGCGTGAACTGGCCAAACTGGCCCCGGGTGACAAGGTCACGCTTCGCGTGTACGGTGGCGGCCGCTACCGGGAGGTTTCGGTGACGGTTGGGAGCAGCGCAGACGTTCGCTCGAACGGTTTTCTCTTCAATTTTGGCGATGGGCCATCAATGATGAGTCTGCCGCGGGGCCGAATGGTTGCGCCCCCCGCCGGATCGGTCAGAAAGGTGTCACCAGCGATCAACCGCCGGAGTGCGCTTCAGTAGGCGGGCGGCGCCTTTCCTGGCGCCGTGTGGGATGAAAGCCAAATTGGGTTGGACGAATCCGGGAACGGTCCCGCATTCGTCCGCCCCCAATAGAAGGTGGTGCGAGAATGAATGAACATGGCCAACGACAAGCCCGGACTGCGCGTTAGTTTTGACAAGCGTGCGCCAGGCAGAAAACGCCAGGCAGCTTACGCCAGGCGTGATCGGCTATGGAATCAAAGCTTTCCACGGCGGGCGCGCCTTCCTTGTGTCGACGTTCGCCCTCCTGAATGACCAAGACCATCAACGGGCCCCGCCCCGCGCGCAGCCCTTTCCTTCGTTCGCGTCCGGTTCTTCGGGCGCTCGTTGTTGTTGCTGCGTTCACCGCCTGCAAGGAAAACGCTCCGCCGCCGCGCTCGACGCCGGTGGTGGCGGTGGCGAAGGCCGTACGCGGCCCCCTGCCGTACGTGGTGAATGCGCCGGGGCAGGTTGAGCCGGCGCGCACCGTCGCCGTGCAGTCGCAAGTAAGCGGCATGTTGACCCGAGTTGCGTTTAACGAAGGCGACGTCGTGAACCAGGGCCAGGTGTTGTTCGAGGTCGACTCCCGTCCGTTCAAGGCGGAATTTGCTCGCGTCAGCAGCAACCTCGCACGCGACTCGGTGCAACTCGCGCAGGCCAAGGTCATGGTGTCGCGTTATGCGGCATTAGCGAAAGATCGTGCGGCCACGTTGGAACAGGTCGATCAGATGAACGCGAACGCTGCCGCGCTGGAGGCCACCCTCGCCGCCGATCGCGCCGCGGTGGAAGCCGCAAAGCTGGCCGTGGATCAATCAATCATTCGCGCGCCCATTTCCGGTCGCACGGGCGTATTGTCCATTCGTGCAGGCAACCTGGTGCGGGCATCTGCCGAGCCGGCGTTGGTCACGATCAACGAAGTGCGTCTCGTGCTGGTGCGATTTGCCATTCCCGAGCGCGACTTTGCCGAAATGCGCAAACGCTCCGGAACCAACAGTGCGCTGGATGTGCTGATTCGTGCCGGCACGGCCAGTGATTCATCCGCCGCGATTAATGGAAAGTTGGCGTTCGTGGACAATGCAATCGATCAGTCCACGGGCACGGTGGTGCTCAAGGCCCGCGTCGAGAACGCCGACGGTGCGTTGTGGCCCGGGCAGTTTGTGAGAGTTGGCCTGGAACTCTCGGTCGACAGCAGTGCGGTCACGGTGCCTACGCAGGCAATCGTCACCTCGCAGACGGGTACGTTTGTCTTTGTGGTGGATAACGAGAGCAAGGCCAAACGACACTCCATCAAGGTTGGGCGTGCCAGCGGTGCCATTACGGTGGTTGATAGTGGACTTGTTGGTGGAGAGACCGTCATTACTGACGGCCAGAACCGACTCAACGACGGCGCGAAAGTGGAGATACGCACGCTCAGCACCGGTCGCGGCGGTCGCGCGGGCGATGCCAGCAAAACGCGCTCCGTGAGTGGCGACTCGGGCGGACGTGGCAGCGGCGGCAGCGACAGCAGTGGCGGCCGCGGACGCGGACAAGGAAGGGGAGGCAACTAGCATGAACCTGAGTGGAATCTGGATCAGACGTCCTGTCATGACGACGTTGGTCATGCTGACGATTCTCGTGTTTGGTGTGGTTTCCTACCGGCAGTTGCCGGTCAGCGACCTGCCCGCCATTGATTATCCGACAATTTCGGTGAACGCCGGTCTGCCCGGGGCGAGCCCGGAGGTCATGGCGTCCTCGGTGGCGACGCCGCTGGAGCAAGCGTTAACGACGATTGCCGGCATCGACAACATGACGTCGAACAGCTCCACCGGCAGCACCAACATCACGCTGCAGTTCGCGTTGGAGCGCGATATCGAGTCGGCCGCCGCCGACGTGCAGGCCGCCATCTCGCGCACGGGTCGCCAGTTGCCGCAGGGCATGAATCCGCCGTCGTACAACAAGGGCAATTCCAACAGTTCGCCCGTCTTGATGGTGGGTCTCAACTCCGACGAAATGTCGCGAACCGACCTGAACGAATACGCGGAAACGTTCCTTGCGCAGCGACTGTCCACGGTGTCGGGCGTTGCGCAGGTGCAGGTGTACGGCTCGTCGAAATACGCGGTGCGTATTCAGCTCGATCCGGGCGCGATGGCGTCCCGAGGTGTGGGCATTGACGAAGTGTCGAACGCCGTGAATTCCGGCAATTCGAATTTGCCGGGTGGTGTGCTCATGGGTCCCGGCGGCTCCTTCACAGTGCAGGCAACGGGCCAGCTCAAGTCGGGAGCGGAATTCCGAAATCTGGTCGTCGCCTACCGGGAAAATCTGCCCGTGCGACTGGGTGATCTCGGCCGCGTGTTGGACACGGTGCAGAATCTGCGCGTGTACAACGAAGTGTACGGCGCAGACAAAATTGGCAAGGCCAATCTGTCGCTCGCCATCATTCGGCAACCGGGTGTCAACACGGTGCGCGTTGCCGAAGACGTCAAGGCGCTCATCGAACAACTGCGGCCGCAGATTCCGACCAGCATCAACATCGAAACCATTTACGACCGTTCCATTTCCATTCGGGAGTCGGTCGACGACGTCAAGTTCACCCTCGGACTGACCCTCGCGCTCGTCGTGCTGGTGATCTTCCTGTTCCTGCGTAATCTGCGGGCCACCATTATTCCCTCACTCTCACTCCCGTTTTCGCTGGTCGGCACGTTCAGCCTCATGTGGGTACTCGGTTACAGTCTCGACAACATGTCCATGATGGCCATTGTCCTGGCCGTAGGATTTGTCGTCGACGACGCGATTGTGATGCTTGAAAACATCGTGCGCCACATGGAAATGGGAAAGAAACCCATGGAGGCGGCCCTGGAAGGATCGAAGGAAATTTCCTTTACAATTCTTTCCATGACGCTGTCGCTGGTCGCCGTATTTATCCCCATCATGTTCATGCCCGGACTGGTTGGCCGACTGTTCCGTGAATTTGCCGTGACCATTGGGGTGGCCATTCTCGTGTCCGGTTTTGTGTCGCTGACGCTGACGCCAATGTTGTGTGCGCGATTCCTGAAGGGCGACGAAGGGCATCACGGGGAAGGACGCTGGCGCTCCATCGAGCGGATATACCAGCGCACCGAAGACGGCTACGTGCGTTCGCTCAATTGGGTGATGCAGCATCGGCCTATGATGCTTGTGTTCAGCCTCCTTATGCTGGTCGCCACCGTGGGGTTGTTCCTGTACATCCCGAAAGGATTTATTCCTTCTGAGGATACCGGACGGCTGGAAGCGTCGACCGAAGCGCGTGAAGGTATTGGATTTGACAGCCTGGTCGCCAAACAGCGCGAAGTCGCCGCCATTGTCGCGGAAGACCCGAACGTGGAGTTCCTGCTGTCTTCGGTTGGCGGTGGTCCCATGGGAGGTGGCGGCGGGAACGGTGGACGTCTGGTCGTTCGTCTCACGCCACGGGAAAATCGTCCGCATGTCGATGTGATCATGCGCCAGCTCAACGCCAAGGCGTCGAAAGTACCCGGCATGCAGGTGTTCTTCCGCAATCCACCGCCCATTTCCATCGGTGGACGACGGTCCAACAGTTCGTATCAGATTTCGCTGCAAAGCGCGGATATCGCGCTGCTGTACACGTCGGCGCGCGCCCTCGAACAGCGTATGCGGCAGCTGCCGGAGCTCGAGAGTATTTCCAGCGACCTGCAGGTGGGCAATCCGCTCGTTTCGGTGGAAATTGATCGCGAACGGGCCTCGGCACTTGGGGTGACGGCGGCCCAGTTGGAAGGCGCGTTGTACAACGCGTATGGCTCGAGACAAGTCTCGACCATTTTCACGCAGACCAATCAGTTCCAGGTCATCATGGAGCTGATGCCACAGTATCAGCTCGATATCGACGCCATGAGCCGACTGTACGTGCGCGCGAACAACGGCACGCTGGTTCCGCTGGGCGCCATGGTGAAATTCTCCAAAGGTGTGGGACCGCAATCCATTCAACACAATGGTCAGCTACCGGCCGTCACTGTTTCGTTCAACCTGAAGCCGGGGGTCGCGCTTGGCACGGCGGTCGACGCGGTGACCGACGAAGCGCGCAAGACCCTGCCAGCCGACGTGACCACGGTGTTGTCCGGTGACACGCAAGCGTTCGCGCAGGCGCAAAGCGGACTGCTCATGCTGCTCGGGGTCGCCGTCTTCGTGATTTATGTGGTGCTGGGCATTTTGTACGAGAGTTTCATTCACCCCATCACGATTCTCTCCGGCTTGCCATTCGCCGCGGTTGGTGCGTTGGCGACATTGCTGTTGTTCGACAAGGATCTCAGCGTGTACGCGTTTGTCGGCATCATCATGCTCATTGGACTGGTGAAGAAAAACGCCATCATGATGATCGATTTTGCGACTGAAAAAGAACGGACCGATGGCGCATCGGCGCAAGAAGCCATTCTTGAAGCCGCGAAAGTGCGTTTTCGGCCAATCACCATGACGACCATGGCCGCGTTGATGGGAACGCTGCCCATCGCGCTTGGACACGGCGCCGGTGCCGAATCGAGGCAGCCGCTCGGTCTGGCGGTCGTGGGTGGGCTCGCGTTTTCGCAGCTCGTCACGTTGTATGTCACGCCGGTGATCTATACCTACCTCGATCAAGCGGCGCACCGTTGGTCGCGGAAGAAGACCCGGGCGAACGCGCAAACACCGTCGTACCAGCCAGTCCCGGCGCACGGGGACTGACGGCGGGACGGCGTGAAAGAAAACGGCCGACGCACGAGCGTCGGCCGTTTGTTGCGTTAGTTCCCCACGCGGTCCGGCGGGCCCACCACTCTCGCAAACATGGACGCCAACGCATCCACCGTAAACGGCTTTTGCAGGTAGCCGCCCAGTCCGTGCTCAAGCAGGCGAGGCGTGACCTCTCGCTCATCGTGGCCACTCATGAGAATGACGGGCATCCACGGTGCCAGCGCACGAATGCCACGCAGGGTGTCTTCGCCGTTCATGCGGGGCATGGTCATGTCGAGCAGCACGGCATCCACCACGGTCGGATCGGCGCGCAGAAAATCCAGCGCTTCGACGCCATCCGATACCTCCGCGGCATCATACTGCAGTCGTTCCAGCACGCGATGGGCAAGCGCGCGCACATGGGCATCGTCGTCCACTACCAGCACGCGCAACCGAGAACGCTGCGCGGTTGCTCCGGTATTGTTGGCCGGTATACTCGCGGTGCGCTCCTTCTCGGAATACGCAGCCGGAAAATAGAGGCGCATCGTCGTGCCGCGGCCTGTTGCGCTTGTCACGTCGAGCGCGCCGGAGTGTCCATGCACGATGCCCAACGTTGCAGCAAGCCCGAGTCCGCGCCCGGCCAGTCGTGTGCTGAAGAAGGGATCGAACACACGAGCCAGCGTTGCTTCATCCATGCCTATGCCATCGTCTTCGACGGTGATGCACGAGAACAATCCGGGCTTGGCGCGATGGCCCGACACGCACCGTCCGAGTCGTGCGTCGCCCAGGGTCTCTTCCGTTGAAACCACCTTGACCGTGCCGGCCCTTTCACCAATGGCTTCCGCGGCGTTGGTCACCACGTTCACAATGGCTTGCCGCAGTTGCTCGGCGTCCGCATGCACGACCGGCAATTGCTCCGCCAACTCGCTGACAAGGCTGGCTCGCGCGCCCAAGGCGGTTTGGAGCACCGGGCGGAGCTGTCGCACCAGCACACTCAAGTCCAACGGCTCGAGCAGGAAGCGCCCCTTGCCTGCGTACGCCAACAACTGCCGCGTTAAACTGGCTGCATCGCGTGCGGCCCGTTCGATGGCCGTAACGGCCGCGTGTGCAGGAGAGCTGACCGGCATGTCCAGCAATGACACACTGGCGTTGCCCAGAATGCCCACAAGCAAATTGTTGAAGTCATGCGCAATGCCGCCTGCGAGCACACCCAGTGACTCGAGCTTCTGCACCTCGCGCACTTTGGTTTCAAGCAACACGCGTTCTTCTTCCGCAGCCGTGCGCGCGGTGACGTCGATGACACTGCCTACGCGGCGAACTGGCACTCCGTCGGCATCGCGAAAAATGGCGCCCTGGCCCACGACGTTTCGCACGGTGCCGTCCGCGTGAACGACGCGGTACGCGTACGGACCCGCACGGCCGGTGGTCGCAAGCTGGCGCATGGCTTTGCGCAAAGTGACCCGATCATCCGGATGCACAAACCGTTCGACCAGATCGCCCATGATGTTTGGATCGTCACGCACAGGGTCGGCCCCGTGAATACGAAACATCTGCTCCGACCAATGCACTCGCCCGTCCAGCAGATTGCGATCGTAGCTGCCGACGTTGGTTAGTTCCTGTGCCAATCGCAACGAATCGGCGCTCTGTGCCAATGCTTCCTCTGCCTTGCGGCGTTCGGTGACGTCTTCCGCAACGCACACAAGATATCGCGCTGGCGTTTGGGTATCGGCCAGAAACAATGGCGCGCCCCGCGTGTTGACCCAGCGCCACTCGCCGCCGGCCAGCCGCAGGCGGAACGTGACTTCCGCGTGTTGGTGGCGCGGCAAATTGGCCGCGCGCTCGACCGCGTCCCGGACGGCGGCCCGATCATCGTCGTGAATAACCGACGCCGTCAACTGAGACGTCCGATACGGTTCTTCCTGCTCGGCAAACCCGAGCAACCCGTAAAACGCCCGAGTGGCAAACACCGTCTGTCGCGCTTCGCAATCGTACACGAACACGCCACCCGGAATGGTATGCAGCACTGCATCCAGAAAAGAAACGTCGAACGAAGCGGACACGCGATGTCGAAGTGAAAAGTGAAACCGACCCTCTCAGCACCGCTGGGGCCAGGCTGCTACGTCCTGTTCAAAATTCGATCTGCGTGCCCAGTTCCACAACACGGTTCGGGGGAATCCCGAAAAACTCCGTAGCCGAACGGGCGTTCCTGGCCATAATCGCAAAAATAATCTTGCGCCAGCGCGACAGTTTGAAGGGATCATCGGGACGCCCTTTGGTCGGGATGAGGCGCTCGCGACCCATGAAGTAGCTGGTGTCCATCGGCTTGCAGCGAATCCCCATCTGGTCGACCGCCTCCAGCACCTCGGGGATGTTGGGCGATTGCATGAATCCATACGTTGCGGTGACGCGCCAGAATCCATGTTCCAGCGGGACTACGCGTAGCCGCTCAGTCGCACTGGTCTCCGGCACCTCCGCTGTCTTTACGGAAAGGAGCAGCACCCGCTCATGCAATACCTTGTTGTGCTTCAAATGGTGCAGCAACACTGGCGGTACACCATTGTCGTTGCCGGTCATGAACACGGCCGTCCCGGACACACGGTGCACCGAAGATTTAGCCACGCTGTCCAGAAACAGATCGAGCGGCATGGTCCCGTCGGCAAGGCGCGCATTGAGCAGGGCGCGACCGCGTTTCCACGTCATCATCAACAGGAACAGGAAGAGACCCAGCATCAGCGGTACCCATCCGCCGTGCGTCACTTTCACGAGATTGGCGCTGAGGAACGCCGCATCAACGGTGACAAAGAGTGCGCACAACGCGAGCGCCTTGGGTCGGCTCCAGCGGAAGCGCAGGCGCGCGACGTAGTAGAACAGGATTGACGTGATGAACATCGTGCCCGTCACCGCAATGCCATAGGCCGCACCGAGATGCGCCGTATCCTTGAACCACACAACAATGATGAGGCAGCCAATCGCGATGAACGCGTTCACTTCCGGAATGTATATCTGTCCCTGTTCGGTTTTTGACGTATGGCGCACTTCGAGCCGCGGAATGTAGCCCAGCTGAATTCCCTGGCGCGTGACGGAGAACGCACCGGATATCATCGCTTGCGATGCGACGATTGCCGCAGCGGTCGCGAGGACCAGCAGCGGAATCAGCAACGCTTTCGGCGCCAGTAAGTAAAACGGATTCGATGCAGCCGCAGGATCGCGTACAATCAGGGCGCCTTGTCCGAAATAATTGAGCAGAAGTGCCGGGAACACGAGCGCAAGCCAGGCCACGCGAATCGGGCGACGGCCGAAATGTCCCATGTCCGCATACAGCGCCTCGCCGCCCGTAATGACGAGCACAACGGATCCCAACACCAGGAACGCCATCGTCCCGTGATGCTGCATGAAGGTCCAGGCATACGCCGGGTTGACAGCAGCGAGAATCCACGGAGAATGAACAATTTCATTAATGCCAAGCGCAGCAATGACGCCAAACCACAACATCATGATAGGGCCAAAGGCCTTGCCCATCAAGTCGGTGCCAAATCGCTGCACCGCAAACAGCGAGGCGAGAATGACCACCGTTGCCGGAACAATCCAATGCGTCAAATCGGGCAGCGCCACCTGCACACCTTCCAGCGCGCCGAGTACTGACATAGCCGGCGTGATGATACCGTCACCGTACAATAGTGCGGTACCGAACAGCGCGAGCATCACCAGGACTTTGCCGCGCGACCCCTTGCTGTCGGGCGCGCGCTTGGGAAAAATCAACGCCAGCAGCGCAAACGTCCCACCTTCGCCGCGATTATCCGCGCGCAAAATAAAGCTGATGTACTTCACGCTGACGACCAGCGTCAGTGCCCACACAATCAGCGAGAGCACGCCAAACACGTTCTCACGCGTTGGTGCCAGATGATACAGCGGACTGAAACACTCTTTGATGGAATACAGCGGACTCGTACCAATGTCCCCGTATACGACACCAAGCGCCGTGAGGGTCAGAATGGCGAGTCGCTTTCCGCGCGGATGTTCGTCGTGCGCGAGCGTGTGCAGTGGTGTCGCGGCCGGAAACATCGCAGTGGTCGCGTGCATCTCGACACCTGCTGGCGCTGGCGGCGGCTCGGCAGATGCAGGTTCGGTAGAGTCCGGGTCGGACTCGCTGGGATTTTCGTTAGACATGATCGAGGAAGCGCTTGCTACGGGCCCAAACGGTGAAACCTAGTAGATGACCAGCTCAAGTGGGACCCAAAAAGAGGCCGGCCAAGCACAAACGCCTGGCCGGCCTCCATACGGATAATCAAGGCGACTATTCGTAACGCAGGGCCATAATGGGATCGAGCTTGGCCGCCCGACGCGCCGGCCAGACGCCAAAGACCACGCCAACGACCGCCGAGAATCCGAATGCGATCAGGATAGACTCGGTCGAGATGGCCGTGTTCCAGTTGTTGAGCTTACTGAGCAGGATCGAACCGGCGGTGCCCAACGCGATGCCTATGCAGCCTCCCAGAATGCACAAGACCACGGCTTCGATAAGAAACTGAAACAGGATATTCTTGGCGGTCGCACCCAGTGCCTTGCGCACGCCAATTTCGCGCGTGCGCTCGGTCACCGACACCAGCATGATATTCATGATGCCGATACCGCCGACAATGAGCGATACGGCCGCAACACCGGCCAGCAATGAACTGAATACCGCGCTGGTTTCAGCAGCGGTGTTCAAAAAGTCGGCCTGATTGCGAATGGTGAAATCGTCATCGCGCTCACGCGGGGTTTTGTGTTCGCGACGCAGAATGTTCTGAACGTCCGCCATGGTCTGCGGTATGAGCGAGTCGGATGGCGCGAGCACCGATATGGAGCGAATGCGATCGCTGCCGATGACGCGGAAACGAGCGGTGTTGATAGGGATCAGCACCTGGTCATCCGGATTCTGAAACGCGGACGTTTGTCCCTTGGATTTCAGTACCCCGATAATGGTGAACTGAATGCCACGAATGCGAATGGGTTCGCCGATGACCGAGTTGGGATCCTGGATACCCAGATTGGCGACGACCGTCGGACCGAGCACGACCAGACGTTGCTTCGCCTCGTCTTCCTGGGCGCTGAACATGCGGCCTGCCGTCATCTCGTACTTGCGCACTTCGAGGAAGTTGGACGTCGTACCGATGACCTGCGTATTGGTATTCCGGCCAACGTACTGCACCTGAAAGTTGCGCGACATTTCTGGCTGCACGGCATTGATGTACCGGCCCTGGTCGGCGAGTGCGTCCGCATCAGCCATAACCAGCTTCGCGCGATCGGCTTCCGATCCGACGCCGCGATTCATGATCTGCCCCGGGGTGACGGTCAGCAGCGTCGTGCCGAGCGCGGTGATGCGTTCTTGAATTGATCGCTGCGCGCCGCGGCCAATGCCATCCATAGTGATCACGGCACCCACACCGATCACAATACCCAGCATGGTCAGAAGCGAACGAAGTTTGTTCGCCCGGAGCGCCGCCAATGCTACGCGAACCGTCTCGCCGTACATCATGATCAGTCGCCTCCGCGCCCGCCGCCACCACCACCACCACCACCACCGCCACCACCACCAGGCCCACGTCCGCCGCCGATAGGAGCGCCTGCATTCATGCCAGGAACCGCGCCGCCCTGCATGGCGCGCATGCGATCATTCGCCGCGTCTCGCTTGGCTTGCAACGCGGCCACCGCCAATGTTGCGACGGTCTCGCCTTCCTCGATACCCGACAGCACTTCCGAGTAGTCGTAGTTGGACGCACCGAGACGAAGCACACGTGGCTCGTACCCACCAGCCGCGTTCACGACGAATACCAAGCCTGTCCGCACGCGCGGAGCAATACGGGGCCCGCCAGTCATCGCGTTGGACATAGTGCCACCGGCCGCAGCACCACTTCCACCACCTCGCCCACCACGACCTGCGGCACCACCACTACGACCAGCACCGCCGCTGCGGGCGGCACCGCCGGTTGAGGCAACGCGCGTGCCGCTGCTGTCGCGGCTACCGCCCTGGCGTCCAGCACCCGGACGTCCACCGGCCGCGGCATTGCCACCGGCCGACGCATTCCCAGCTCGCGCGGCAGGGTCGGCACCCGCTGCGACCGGAGTCGTCGACGCCGCATCGGTTGGACGTCCGTTCCCGCCACGACCTGCGCTGGCCATCTTGGCCTGCTCAGCGCGCACAAAGGCTTGCACCGTGTCGGGATTCAGTCCCACCAGCGCCGCCGCGGTCGCCGCTTCGCGTAGCGTGCGCACGGCATCGTTCGGCACCGCAACGACTTGTATTTTCTGATCGATAACGACGGTCACTTCGCCGTTCATGCCGGGCTTGAGATACCCTTCGTCGTTGCGAAGCGACACAATGACCGGAAACATCGTGACGCTCTGCGTCACAATGGCCTGCGGCTCGATTTTTTCGACGACGCCGGCAAATGTGCGTTCGGGATACGCGTCAACCACTACGCGCGAGGGCAATCCGGAGCGAATGTTGCCGATGTCCGTTTCGTTCACCAGCACACGCATCTGCACCTTCGACAAGTCGGCCATCTTGAGTAGCGTGGTGCCGCCGGTCGCGGAGTTGCCGGTCGCGCCGGAGATCACCATGCCTTCCGACACGGGGCGTTCAATCACGGTACCGCTTAGCGGCGCGACCACCGTGGCTTCTTCAAGCCGCTGTTTCGCAAGATCGAGATTAGTGTTGGCGCGAACAATGCCAGCCTGTGCCTGCGTGAGCTGCAGCGTCGCGGCTTCGTATTCGTTGTTGGTGATGACGCGCGCTTTGAACAATTCGTCCGAGCGTTTTTTGTTCGCTTCGGCCACATCGAGCTGTGCTTTGGCCGACCGCACGTCGGCTTGCACCTGCTCGTAATTGTTTTGCACGTCGCGCGTGTCAATCTGCACCAACAGGTCGCCCGCGCGCACTTGCGAGCCCGTCTCCACGGGCATCTTCGTAATCTGGCCACCAGCTTTTGACTTCACTTCGACAATGCTGATGGGTTCCACCGCACCCGTGGCCGTCGCGTCCACGGTGATGTTCCGCCGTTCAATCTTGGCGGAGCCAATTTGCATCACCGTTTCTTTCTTCTTCGTGCAGCCGGACAGCGCGGTAACGGCAACGAGGGCGACGAGGAGGCGTTGATTCATCATTCCCACGAAGTAGCTCCTGCGATGTGTGTGGAATGCGGTGAGTGGATTCCGGTTCGAATTTGGGCGAGTGGACAACTTACAGCTCACGGCCGAGGAGGGACTCGAGTTGCGCCTTGGCTACGCGGGCGTCGAAGCGTGCCTGAATGAGCGCCTGCCGAGCCTGGTTGAGCTGGGTCTGTGAGGTGAGCAGGTCGAGCAGCGTGGATGCGCCGAGCTGATACCGCTGCTGCATTACCCGAAGATCTTCCTCGGCGGCTTCGATAGACTGCAGCTGCACCTGAATGCGCGCGTTCGCATTGTTCAGCGTGCGCAGCTGCGAGCTCAGGTTGGCGCGTGCCGCAAGCCGTGCATCCCGCAGATTCGCTTCGGCGTTATCGATCGCGATCGTCGCGTTCGTCGCGTTCAATTCTCGACTGAAGCCATCAAAAAGTGGGTACTGAAAGTTGAGCCCCCAGTTCTTGTTGCTGGCGTTGTCGCCAAACGGAAGCACAAACTTTCCCGGCGTCAGGTTCGCGTCGGTTGCGCGGAAGCTGTACCCGAATGACGCGCTGACGGTGGGCAAGTACGCAGCGCGCTGGGTACGCTTTGCTGCCTTGGCGACGGCGAGGTTGGCCTCTGACAGCTGAATGGCTGGTGCATCGGGCACAATGCGCAGCAACTCTGCTTCCGTAATTTCCGGCATAGGGACGTAGGCCGTGTCCGCCGGATTCGCAGTCACCAGCTGCTCGGAACCCGTCACGCGGGTGAGCGTGGCGTTGGCCACACGCAAATCGTTCTGCGCCGTAAGAATGGCGAGTTGCGCGTTTCCAACCTGAATGACCGAGCGCAGCGAGTCGGACTTTGTGATGACGCCGGCACTCAAGCGTGCAATGGAAGCCTTGAGTTGCTGATCGGCCTGCTCAAGTTGCGCACGAGCGGCGCTTTCGGACTCACGGGCCGCCAAGGCTGCATAAAACTGTTGTTTGGCTTGCAGGGCTGCGTCGTAGCGCGAGGTCAGCACGGCCACGTTGGCTTGTTCGGCCACAAAGTTGTTGCGCTTGATTTCGCTGAACCGGCGTCCACCATCGAAAAGCTGGACGTTCAGGTTCAGCTGGTTCGCATAACTCCACGGGCTCCGGTTGTTCTGCGGCACCAACTCGCCTTGCGGATTGATGGTGGTGCCGGCCGCGTGTCCGGTGCTGCCCGAGATGTTCAACGTGGGTATCAGTGCCCCCTTGGCGGCGCGCCCCGATGCCGCTGCGGCGCGTTCCTGATTCTTCGCCTGAATGGAGGCTGGCAAATTACGTTGCGCCATGCTGACCGCTTCGTCCAGCGAAATCGTGCGGGCACCATCGTCACCCGAGCTACCAACCCGGTTGGCGACCGCCCCCTGTGCCCCGGAAACAGAAGGGGCGGCCGCTAGGACCGCCCCGGTCAGAACAGCGACCCCAAACGTTCGAGGCATCGAGCGCCTCATTTCTGGCCTCCGGCTTTACGCGTGCTGTCCGCGCGTTTCTTGTCGTCTTCAATCATCTGGCGGTATTTGGCTTGTTGCGTGGAATCGAGGAACTGCATCACACGTTCGTGATTAGCAACGCGAATGGAGTCGATGGTGGGTTGGTAGAGGGCGCGAATGGAGTCGATGGGCGGCTGAAACTCGGCCCGAATCGAATCGAACGCCGCACGCCGCACATTATACGAGGAGTCAAACTGCGCAATCTGCACGGGTGTCAGGCTCAGATTGGTCTTGATCACCGTTCGCATTTGCGCCGGCGTTACGGACACGGCCGCTGCTGAAGGACTGAACGTCCGGGTCGCAGCGTAACCAACCGCACCACCGGTCAGAAACGCCCCAAGCAGAAACATGAGGGCGACCGACTTGGGGCGCGGGGACGGGTTAGTTGTCATAAGAATTGGCTCGAACCGCGCCGTTACGGCCGGATCAAATCGAGATAGCGCTCGGGCGCTGACGACCGGCCCCGCGGCGAACTGGATGCCCTCGGAGAGGTGGCGATGTTCACCGGCTCTACCGAGAGGTCAAACGGATTGGCCTCGATGGCCATGGCGGCACGCTCGCGTGCCAGTGCGTTCTCCTGCTGTTCGCGAATGGTCGTCGCCCCGACCAGAAAAATGGCAGCGGCGGCCGCCACCATGCCTGCGGCGCGCCATTCCGAAAAGACCGCCCACCAGGCCACCGGACCGTTTTGGCGAACGCGCAACAACACGCGCTGCTCCAGCCCCGACCAGTACGAGGCGTCCGTGGGGGCCGCATAAGTGCTGCGCAACAAAGCCGTGAGCGTAGAATCGCTGCCGGCGCCGTGCACACCAGGATTGTGTGATGGATCGTGGGTCATGAGTCGCTCCGCAAATCGCCCAGAAGTTTTCGCAAGTGAGTCCGGGCATGGTGCAAATCGGATCGCGCTGTCCCCTCGGGAATACCGAGCAGCGCTCCAATCTCCGCATGTTTGTATCCCTCAACGTCGTGCAACACGATCACCGATCGCTGCCGCGGGCCGAGGGTTGCCAGCGCACTCGCTAAACGAGTACGCAGCTCTTCTGATTCCGCTGGGTCGCGGTGAGGCGACGCCAGTGATTCTGGTAGTTGATCCGCATCGCGTACCTTGCGACGCCGCGCAATGTCCAGCGCAGCATTCGCCACAATGCGGTGCAGCCACGCACCAAATGCCTGTTCAGGACGGAACCGGCTCAACGCACGGAAGGCATGCAGAAATCCTTCCTGCACGGCATCCTCCGCATCGTCGTGCGACAGCACCACCGCTCGGGCCACTGCATACGCCCGTCGCTGATGGCGACGGACCAGCCCTGCGAACGCCGTTGCATCTCCCGTCTGCGCAGCCAACACCAACGCACGTTCTGCTTGTGCGTCAGCCCCTAAACTCGGTGTTTCCGGAACCACCACCGTCTGATCCGGTTCACCGCTTGACTCTGCAGCCGGAGCATCGCTCACCAACTCGCCAGCTGCATCCAGAACCGGGCTCTCGGCCTCGCCCGAAGGCGGAGCGGAAAGCGGCACGGGAAAGGCCAGCATGTTGTCTCGACGATGCGCAGTCATCCGAATTACGCGTCCCGCGAGACCGGCGTTGAAGTTGCGCCACTGTCCCGGGACGCTTTTGTGACGGTGTGGTCCACTCCCGGCACCGGGGCCAGGCGCCCGTCCAGCCCTAGAATGTCGGCCGATCCACGCATGGCCTCCAGTACAGTGCCGATGTGCTCATTCAAATCCACACCGAGCGCCTCGGCGCCCTGCATGACGTCGTCGCGATTCACCCCCCGCGCAAAGGCCTTGTCCTTCATTTTTTTGCGAATGCCGGGCACGTCCACATCGGCCAGATTTTTGCTCGGCTTGACCAGCGTGGACGCCGTGATGAGGCCGGTCAGTTCGTCGCAGGCGAACAGCGCTTTCGCCATCAGGCTCTCCCGCCGTACCCCGGTGTAGTGCGCGTGCCCAAGCACCGCGGCACAAATCTCCTCGGAAAAACCCCGGGTGCGCAGGTAGCGAACACCCTCGGCGGGGTGTTCCTGGTCGGCAGACAGAGCGGCGTTCGGGTATCGCTCGTAGTCGAAATCGTGAATCAGCCCGGCAGCTCCCCACGATTCCACGTCCTGTCCCAGCTTGCCAGCGTAAAAGCGCATTGCCGCCTCGACCGCAAGCATGTGCTTGCGGAGCGAATCACTGGCCGTCCATTCCTGCATCAGGGCCAGCGTTTCGGCTCGCGACGGGTGTGACATCGGGTGATGTGGGGGGGCCGGAGGGAATAACACGCGAGGGGGAATCACCACGCTAACCCTGTTACGGGCTTGTTGCCTAGAGCCACGGCGCTCAAGAGCGCTTCCGCGATGTTATTTAACAGGTGGGCTCAATGCACTGACACCGCCGCGAGGCAATTCGTTAAGGGTACGGAGCGGTTTCGCATGCATTCGACGGCACGCGCGCGCACGGACCGTGCGGCGCTTTTCAAGAGCGTCACGGATACCGGCGCGCACTGGCGTGCGCCGGGCCCGCCGGGCGCTAGGGCGACAAATCCACGCCTTTGGGAAGCTGTGACCGGCCTGTCCGCCAAAGCAGGAGCAACGGCAGCGCACAAACCAGCAACAGGCCGCTGACCAGATACAGCTTGGAGAACGCCAGCACGCTGGCCTGGGCCGTAATCTGTCGGTCAAGTAATGCGATGGCCTGCTGTTTGGCGGTGATGGCATCAAAGCCCCGGGCCATCAAGGCGTGCGTCATTTGCGACAGGCGTTCCAGCGTTCCCGGGTCGTAGGCCCCGACGTGTTCGGTGAGCACGGCCTTCTGTTCGCGCGAATAACGCGAGAGCAGCGTCGCGATGATGGCGATGCCAAGTGAACCGCCGAGCTGGCGCATGAGATTGAACATCCCGGTGCCCTGCGCCATGTCTTTCATGGGCAGGCCCGCCACGGTCGCGCTGGTCAGGGGCACGAAGATCAATCCCATGCCCACCCCGCGCAGAATCAGCGGCCAGAACAGGTCTGCAGTGCCGGTGTCGAGTGTGAGCACCGACATCTTGTACATGGACCACAAAAAGAGCAGGGCCCCCGTGACGATGAGTGGACGTGCATCGAGTTTCGGGGCGTTCTTTCCGACAATGGCCATGGTAAAGGCAGAGGCCAACGCGCCGGGGAGAATCACCTTGCCGGTTTGCCACGCGGTAAATCCGTGCAGCGACTGCAGAAATACAGGCAACACAAACACCGAGCCGTACAACGCCAATCCAAGAAACGCCGCAAACATCACCCCAGGCGCCAACTGGCGACTGTTCAGAATGCGGAAGTCAATGATCGGTTCATCAATTGAGAGCTCGCGCCACACCAGCAGAATGGCAGACACCGCACTCGTAACCGCCAGCGCGACCACAAATCCAGACGCAAACCACTCGCTGCGTTCGCCGCGCTCCAACATCCACTGCAACGAACCGATGGCGAGCGTCAGCAACACAATACCCAGCACATCAACGCGTTTTGCTTTGACCTGATGCGGGGCATCGCGCACAAAACTCCACACCATCCAACCGGCAATGATGCCCAGCGGGACGTTAATGTAGAAAATCCACGGCCAGCTATACCCGTCCACGATGTACCCGCCAACGGTCGGACCGATGGTCGGACCCACCATGACGCCCACGCCAAAAATTGACTGACCCACGCCGCGCTCACTTGGGGGAAACGCCTCGAAAAGTGTTGATTGCGCCGTCGACAACAACGCGCCACCGCCCAGCCCCTGCACGAGGCGCCAGAATACCAGCCCCCACAGCGACGTGGCGGCACCGCAGAAAAACGACGCGAGGACAAACAGCGCAATACTGCCCGTGAGATACCGGCGCCGGCCAAAATACGCGGACAGCCACCCCGACATCGGAATAACAATGACGTTCGCAATGATGTACGACGTCGATACCCACGCAATTTCATCCAGCGTGGCGCCCAGCGTGCCCATCATGTGCGGAATGGCGACGTTCACAATGGACGTGTCGACCAACTCCAGCACGGCCGCCAGCGTGACGGCAATTGCGATGAGATACCGATTGGCGTATGGGTCGACGACGGGGGCGGGAAGAGTCGGCACACCGCCGCCACTCGGCCGAACGCGACGTTCCGCCGTTGATGCAATACCCGGGATAACTGCTGTAGCCACGAATGAACCTTGTACGCGATGTCCGGGTGAGCGCGACGGGTTACTTCGTGATCACGTGCGCAACCACGGACATGCCCGGGCGCAACGGCTTGCCTGGCCCGAGATCACGCGTAATGCGAATGCGCACGGGAATACGCTGCACTACTTTCGTGAAGTTGCCCGTGGCGTTGTCCGGAGGCAGCAAGGCAAACCGCGCGCCCGTCGCTGACGAGATACTTTCCACCTCACCCTCGGCCTTCGAGTCCTTGTAGGCATCCACTTCAAACTCGACTTTCTGCCCCGCATGAATGCGGCCCAGTTGTGTTTCCTTGAAGTTGGCGGTGACGTACGTGCCGGTATCCGACACCACGGACATCAGCGTCTGGCCAGGCTGCACCAATTGGCCAACCTCCACCAGCCGCTTCGCAACGGTTCCCGTCACCGGAGTGGCGATAGTGGTATATGACAATTGCAGGGCCGCATTTTCACGTGCGGCTTCGGCCGACATCAGCCGCGCACTGGCCAGTCGCACTCCGGCCTGTGCACCACTGATGCTGGACTGCGCCGCATTCACCTGGCGTTCGGTTGCGATGACATTCGCCACGGCTGCATCAAACGCCGCCTGCGCCGCATCAAGCTGCGCTCGACTGACAATCTGCTTGGCCACCAGGTCTTTCGCGCGATCGAGGTCAGCCTGCGCGCGGGTTTGCTGCGCCTTGGCCGCCAGCACCTGCGCGTCGGAGACCGCGCGCTGGCTGGTCGTGGTCTGCACCAAGGCGGCCGCCTGCCCCTCAAAACCGCGTACGCCAGAGGTGGCGCGTGCAGCGGCCAGATCGGCGTCGGCCTGTGCAACGCGCACCTTGTATTCGCGGTCGTCAATCGCGACCAGTGGTGCGTTGCCGGCGACGTGCTGATTCTCTGCGGCATTCACCGAGCGGACGTATCCGCCCACCCGTGCAATGACGGGAACAATGTGCCCATCAATTTGCGCGTTCTCGGTGCTCTCGTGCAGTTGTCCCCACGCCCAGCGCGTGTAGCCCCAATATCCGCTGGCAGCAACGGCCACTGCCAGCACTATGAACGGAAGCGGATTGCGTCGCGTGGAATGTTCGGTGACGTCGGCCACGAGACCAGCGGTCGTGGAGTCGGTATCGATAACAGTTGTCGCCATGGTAATCTCTTGGAAATGCGGTGTTCGGTGATCAGTAGGGAAATCGCGAGCGGAGCACTCGCGCCATTCGTCAGGGCAGTCGTTGCAACGTGCCGGTCGCACGCGCCAGTGCGACTCGCGAAGCGTGATACGCCGCCAACGCGTCGTTGCGCAGCGTGCGGGTTTGGTTCAGTGAGAGGAATGCGATGATCACATCACTGTTGCCAGCCACGCCAGCGCGAAAACGCTCCTGCGCCTGTGACACTTCCTGTTCCGCAAACCGCAATCGATCGGAAACGGCGGCCACCTGTTCTCGCGTGGCGGTCAAGTCGAGCAAGGCACTCTGCACTTCGAGCGTCGCTTGCGTGCGCAAGTCGCGATCGCGGGCTTCCAGTTCGCGCGCAACGGCCGATTGTTCTTCCAACCGTGCTTCGCGACGAAATCCGTCAAACGGATGCAGCGACAGTTGCACGCCCCACGAATACGTCCCAATGGGATGCGCCCAGTCTTTGCCCAGTGCGCCATGGTCGGCGACAGCCGAAAGGGTCGGCCAACGTTCTTTCCGGATCGCTGCGGCTTGCAAACGCTGCGCGACTGCCTGCGCCTGCAACACCTGCAGGTCGGGCCGGTTGGCCAACGCGGTCGACACCGCTGCGGCGGCAACGGCCGTGAGGGCTTCAACAGGCAATCCGTTCAACGAATCGGACAGCACCAGTGGTGCATCGGGCGCCAGATTCAACGCGCGCCTGAGCTCGAGGCGCGCGCGGTCCCGATCATTGCGCGCACCAATGAGCTGAACGCGCACACTGGCGCTCTGGCTTTGCGCGCGCGTGACATCGAGCGCAATGCCGACACCCGCCTGCAATTGGTCGCGGGCAATGCGCTCGAGATCGGCCCCGAGCGCCGAATCGGCCACACGCGCGGCAAGCTGTGCGTCTGCGCGAATGACGCGAATGTAGGCGAGTGCTGCGCCGGCCGCCGCATCTTCTGCGGCCGCGTTCAATTCGCCATCAACGGCCGCCGCCACACCTTTTGCGGCGGTGACGCGTGCATACGCGCCAAAGTCCAGCAGCGTTTGCGAAATACGATACCGCGCGTCGGTGAGCGGAATAGGACCCAGCAACTCGCCGTTCGGGTTGAACAGGAATTGCCCGGTTGACGCATCGCGAAAGGAAAAACCAAACGTCGCGGTGTTGGTGGTTCGCTGGGCCTGTTGCAGGAACGCCGAGACATCGGGGTACAGCGCCGCGCGTTGCTGTGCGACGCGCGCGCTCGCCTGGGCGGTGCGCGCCCGAAAGACTTCCAACCTGGAGTGTTGCCGTCCAGCCAGGCGCGCGGCGTCGCCAAGAGACAGCGCTTCCTGCGCGGACGCGCTGCTGGCGAGCATCAGCAACGTGACGGACAGCAACCACCGTGTTTTCGTATTCATGGACGTAACGCGTGCAAATAGAAATCAAAAAACTGGAGCCCAAGTTCTTCATCGGTCGTCGTGAGCAGGGCCGGGAAACAGCTGCGCCGCGAACACCAGATGGAATGGCTCACGCCCAGCGCGGAGAGCATTCGCGCAGCGACATCGGGATCGAGTTTGCGGAATTCACCGCGTTCAATGCCACGCGCAACGACGCTCGAGATCACGCGACGACCGCGCATGATCACTTCGTCTGAATAGAACTGCATGAGATCGGGAAAGTTGTGCAATTCGCCAATCACCAGGCGTTGCACGACCACAAAACGGTCGGAACGAATGAATTTCCACCACGCCTCGAATATCGCAGTGAGCTGCTCGATGGCACTCGCGTCAGCGTGTTGGGCGATGATGGCTTCGTTGCGATCCAACGCTTCGACCATCGACTTGCGCACCATTTCGCGAAACAACTCTTCCTTGTTCGGGAAGTACAGATAGATGGTGCCTTTGGCCACATTGGCGCGTTTCGCAATGTCGTCCAGCCGTGCGCCAGCCAATCCATGCTCGGCAAACTCGTGAAACGCTGCGTCCAGAATTTGCCTGGGGCGTTCCTCAGGGGCGCGTCGTCGTCTGGGCTCGACCGTATCGGGTGCTGCTGAAGCAGGTGCGGCTGAATGCATTGTATCCCTGCGGCCCCGGCGTGCGGGCCCAAAAGTCAGTGGGGGGTGCGAATTGAAGCGGTCGCGGCCGACGTGGGCGGCGCGCGCTCGGTAGTGCTCAGGAATTGGACGAGATGTTCACCCGTGCGCAGGACGGCTGCGGGCAAGGGTTCCCGCCCTACGCGGCCCAAATGGGTGTCGCGAAAGCCAGACGCATACTTCAGCCCGTACCCCAAAACGCGGTCAAAACCGATGTGCGTCACCCAGAGGGCGCCCGTGAGCAGCAGCGTTCGATGGTCAAGCATTCCGCCTGCAAGGCAGATGACAACCGGCAATGCATAACTGTGGACGGTGTTGTAGGCCGCGGCGCCCACGCGCGGGCCCCACAGGTACCCGACCATCGAGAGGTCCGGGATGAGGAACAGGAGGGCAAAGCGACCCCAGCCACCGTCCATTCCAGCCCAGACCAGAAGTCCCGCAATGGTGACCGCCAGCGCTTCGAGGCGGAGGAGATTGCGAATGGGTCGGCCAACGGGTTGCATCTGGCTTATGCGGACTCGAGTAGAATTTTAATGACTGACTGGTCAGTATAGTTCGCGGTAGCCTTCCACGCAAGTAGGGTATTTAGCCAAACAGCAAAAGCCCGACCCCACCATGGTGGAGTCGGGCTTTTATAGACTCGACCCTTCAACCAAGTGCCCGTTCCGGCACTTGGCGTTGATCGATCGTTACATCACCTGCAGCCGCAGGTCGGACAGGGCCTTCTTGAGCAAGTCGACTTTCTTGCTGTCGCAGCCTTTGTCCGCGTCGAGGCTCGTGGTGAGCGACGCCAGCGCCGTGTTGCGCGCCTGTCCAGACATCGACTCCGCGCTGGAAATCGACGAGCGAATGGACGAAATGCGGTCAGCCTTCACGCAGCCTTTCCGCTCCAGCTGATCGGTGTAGGCCTTCGCCAGCGCGAAGCTGGGTGGGAACTCGATTTTGGGCTGACCCTGCGCGTTGAGGTAGCTCCACTTTACCGTCTTGGCTGCGTCAATCTCGTTCTGTGAGATGTACTGGCTGGGAACCAACTCGGCGATGTCCAGACCACGGGCGATTTCCGAGCTGATCATCGCGCCGTTGTACCAGTACACCGACCACGACCCGCCAGCGCCAAGGCGCGTGGAGTCACTCGGGCCGCGATCGAACGACGCGATTTCCTGCGGGTGTTTCGCGTCCGTCCAGTCGAACACTGAAATGCCGCCCTGATACCACGACTGGACCATCACGTCGCGCCCCGGAATGGGAATGAGCGACCCGTTGTGCGCGACGCAGTTTTCGTTGGACGTCTGGTACGTGGGAATTTTGTAGTAGCTCTGGAACTTGAGCTTCCGGTTTTCGATGGCAAAAATGGCGTTCGCACCCCATTCCGGCCGGTCGCCGGCGCGGCACTTCGGTCCGCCACCGCCACCCCACTCGTCGGAGAACAGCATCTTCGTGCCATCGTTGTTGAACGTGGCCGAGTGCCAGTACGAGAAGTTTGAGTCGGCGGCGGCGTCCAGACGAATTGGGTTCAGCGGGTCGCTGATATCGAGCAGCAGGCCGTGTCCTTCACACGCACCACCAGCCAGTCCGAGCGCTGGGTACACGGTGATGTCGTGGCACTGCCTGGTGTCGCTGACTGGCGCATTTGGATTCGGGCGCGCAACGTTTGCAAACGCGCGGTCGATATAACCCTGAATGTTGCTGCGCAGCATCGCCGTGTCGGCCGCCGTGGCTGGTCCAGAGCCCCCGCGCGCTTTGACGGTGCTGTCCAAATAGGCCGCGATCTGCGGAGGAGATGCAGCGGCATCGACGCCCGACTGCGGATTGCGGTACATGATTGCTCCGCGCGCACGAGCGGCATTCGCGGTGATCAGCGCAGCTGCTTTGTCGGCGTCGGACAACCCGTGAACCGTGGTCGCCTTGAGGCCGGCGAAAATATTCGCGCGGTTCACAACAGCGGCTTTGGCCGGATCGGCCAGCGGCACTTTGATGATTTCAATACGCATGCGCGACGAATTGGCGTCGTCGGCGACCGCCGTGTTCGAACAGCCCGGAAGTTCATTGGGCGAACGAATGCCTGACGATCCCGAAACGTAGATGTAGACGTTCTCGCGATCTTTCGGATCTTCCAGCACGGTGTGCGTGTGCGAACCGCGGCACGTCTGCACGTTCGCGACGAGCTTCGGGTTCTTGATGTCCGTGATATCAAACACACGCACACCACGCATACGTTCTTTGCTCACGGTGTCACGCACGCCGCCAGGCGAGCAGTCCACTTTGCCGTTCTGCGCTTCGGCCGAGATGAACATCAGGTTCTTGTACACGGATACGTCGTTCTGAGACGCCGGGCACGAGTACGCCGTCACGAGTTTCGGCGAAGCCGGATTCGTGATATCCCAAATGACCGGGCCGTTGTAATTGCCCTGAATGGCGTAGTTGCCCGTGAATGCCAAATCGGAATTGGTGATACCAGCGAAACCCGGCGGCGAAACCGCTTTCGCGATCACTCGCATGTTCGAGACGGCTTCACCAGCGTCGTGTAACCCGGCCTTCAGGTTGTTGCGCGGGTCGGTGGCGGGATTTGACGGCGGAGTAACCGCGGGTTTGGGAGTGCTGGCGCATGCCGCAACACTTGCGAGTGTAGCGACCGCCAGAAGCTGCAGGCGAAACTGCGTGGGGAGCATGTGGAGTCCTCGGGGTTAGCGAACCTGATACTGCAACGTTCTCATAACTGCGTGGTGACAACAACTCGTACAACAACTTTTTTACTACAATCAGCGATTGCTGTGCTGACGGTCGGACACAAATGCGCAGGGTGCGGCGCGGCCATCAACCGCGTTCCTCAGTCGGGCGGCAGCACAAACCCGAGTTCGAGCATCATCGTGAGCATGCGCTTGAGCTCCGTCGACTGATCAACCTCCACATCGCCGGCAAACTTGTAGACACTCTCATCCTGCCCGGCGCCCGGCGACGAAAACAGCGTCTGCACCATGATCACGGCTCCGCGATGATGCTGAATCATGTAGGTGAGGAACAGCTCATCGAACTTCGGACCGCGGGCTGCCGCCAAAGCCTTCATCTGATCGTCGCTGAGCATTCCCGGCATCGCTGGCATGGCGGCCATGCCAGGCATGTTGTGACCACCCATGTTGTGGCCAGCCATTCCGGCCATGCCCGGCATGGTGACATTGCCCAGTGAATCAACCGTCGGCGGTTCCTGATTGCGATCCTCCAACCATGCCTGCATCAACTTGATCTCGTCCGACTGGGCGTTGATGATCCGTTCGGTCAATCGAATGACCGCAGCATCGGCGCCGTGCGACGGCGCCATTCTGGACATCGTGATGGCCTGCGCGTGATGATGAATCATCCCGCTCATGAACTCGATATCCGCCTTGGTATACGGGTAACGCAGGCTGTCAGCGCGGGCACGCTGAATGGCGCCCTGCTGGCCCATGACATATTTCGGGCCACCACTGGCGCACGCGCTCATCATCGCGGCCAGGCTGGCCGCGACGGGTAGCAGAAGCAGAACTCGACGAAGAGGGTTCATAGCTTGAATAATCTAGGGGTTCTGCGAAAAATGTGGACTCGACCCGACCCATCCCGTTCAAGCGCGTGGCCGGTCGTTCTGGTGAGGGCCCACTGCTCGGGGCCCGCTGGCCTCCCGGTTTCGAGCAAACCGGGCGAGCACCCGCTACGAAACTCCGCGAATGGCGGTCGTCTCGATACCCGAAATCTGCCGGGCCAGTTCGTTCAACGGCAAATGCACCCCAATAAACAAAGCTACTGGCCGAGTGTGGGCGTGGGGCGTGCATTCGTCCAGATGGACGCCGGTGCGGCCATCCACCTTGTTCCAGACAAACATCTTCTCCGGGCGGTCGCTGAACCGAACCTGACCCTTGGCGCGGACCACTTGGGCAGGCAACGACCGCACAAACCGATTGAACGACTGTCGTTCGACCAGGGAGGGCAAAGGCATGGCGGTGCTGGCAAAGGGATGGACATGTGCAAGACCCGCATGCATGTGCGGGAGTTCGCCGTGATCCCCTAAGTGTCCGCGCCGGTCTGCGTGCTCTGGCTCGTCTGCGTTCCCGGGCCCGTTCGTGTGTTCATCCCCGTGCCCGCGTGAGTCTCCATCCGTCGGGACAGAGCCCGTTGCGCGGGTCCTGGGCGCTGCGCCGACCGCGGCGTTCAACCGCGGGCGCGCCAGCTGGTCGCGCACCGATTCCACCAACGCTGCCATTTCATCGGCAAAATGCACGGGCGTCGTGAGGGCAGCGCGCGCATTCACTGCGCGAACACTCCCCTCGGTTTTGCGCAACCGTTCCGCAGAGAGCTGCTGGGTCCAGTTCATGTGCAGATGGGTAGCCGTCGTGGCCTGCGCTCGTTCCAGCGCGTTGTGAAACCAGCGCTTCTGCCAACGCCCCGCATCAAGCACTGTGAGCTGCAGTGGCGGCGTGTACTGCGACAGCTTCGAGTCCATGGTCAGAAAGCCAATTAACTCGTCGGTCTCGGTGGCGCCATTGGCCTCAATCAGCATCACCGTGCCTGCGTCGGCCGGTACCGCGTACAACGTGTCCATTAAGTCGCGCAGCGAGATGCAACACACACATTCGCCGTTCAGTGGCGTTACCAGCGCGTTCAGCGACGCCAGGCGCGACGCGTCAATTTCCGCATTTTCAAAGTCGTTCAGCACAACGCGAACCCGCACCCCACGCGCATGCAGAAGCGGAATGACGTCGGTCAGGAACCGCGTTTTCCCGGCGCCCAGAAATCCTGCCAGCAACACAAGTGGAATCACGGTGCTATCTGGATGGAAGGGAATCGCGTAAGCGCCGCAACCCCGTTGCCGGTTGCCGCGTGAACACAAAAGGGACCTTCACACCATGGAAGGTCTTACGCGACCGTCGCTCCAATCATCGATGTGACGGCCGCCTTTTTTTCGCCAGCCTCTGTCGCGTGCCCTTCGAACTGCCGGTTGGTCAGCAGCACAATGCCCCAGAGAATGAGGCCGATAAACAGCGCGCCGCCAATCAGGCCCGCGAAGGCCGCGCCCGTATCACTGCTCTCAGCCTGATGTCCGCTCATGATTGTTCTGATGAAAAGAGTGAGGGAACAGCCAGTGTAAACTGGCCGTCGAACTGTGATCGATGTCGCGTTACTCGACGTCCGTAACGCGCACGGACTTCATGAAATCGTTCGCCACAACACTGGGCAACAGCTCGACGCCCGTCGTGATTTTGCCGAACACTGTATGAACGCCATTCAGGTGCCGGGTGTTGCCTTCGCTCAGCACCATAAAGAACTGACTGCCACCGGTGTTCTTGCCCGCATGCGCCATGGAAAGGGCGCCGACGGCATGTTTATGGGGATTGCCCGCTGTTTCGCACTGAATTTGCCAACCCGGTCCACCGGTGCCGACGCGGCGATCGCCCTCGGGCAAATCGCGCGACAGCGGATCGCCGCCCTGCACGACAAAATCGGCAATGACCCGGTGAAATTTCACGCCATCATAGAAACCCGAATTGGCGAGCTTCTCAAAGTTCTCGACGGTCTTGGGCGCCTCCGCCGGATACAGCTCGGCGACCATGGTTCCCTTGCTTGTTTCGAAAGTGGCCAGCTTGGTCACGATATTCCTCGGTTTCGGATGAGACAGGAAACCGAAAATTAGTCCGCGGCCCCCGGTGAAGTAACCTCTCCGGCAACGTCGGCCGAGGGGCAGATGTCGCGCAGGACACACTGGCCGCACAGAGGGCTGCGGGCAAGACACACTCGACGACCGTGCCAGATGAGCAGGTGGCTGAGCAAGGTCCAGGCCTCGCGCGGGAACAGCGGAATGAGCGCTTGTTCAATGGCCACGGCGTCGGCCTCCCGGGTTAAACCAAGCCGGCGCGACAAGCGCTGCACGTGTGTATCGACCACGAGGCCTTCGTTGATGTTGAAGGCATTGCCCAGCACCACGTTGGCCGTCTTTCGGCCCACGCCGCCCAGCGTGATCAACTCCGCCAGGCTGCGGGGCACCGCTCCGCCAAACTCGGCGACCAACGTTCGAGCCATCGCCAGCAGACTTTTGGTTTTCGCGCGAAAGAAGCCCGTGCTCTTGATGATATCCTCGACGTCAGCGGCGTCGGCATTCGCCAGGGCTTCAGGGGTTGGGTAACGGGTGAACAACACCGGTGTTACGAGGTTCACGCGCACATCCGTGCATTGCGCGCTGAGTATGGTGGCGGCCACCAGTTCAAAGGGCGACCGAAAATCCAGCTCGCAGTGTGCGTCCGGATATGCGCCGGACAACCGGTTCAGGGTCGTTGTCGCGACAACCTGTCGGGCAGCCTTGTTGCGGGGCGAGCGCGCGATCAGCGGCGCACGCTGCGATGGTTTCTGCCCGACAGTTTTAACGGTGCGCCGTGACCGCATCAGTGCGCTGGGGCCAGACGGCGCGCTCGCGCAAACTCCAGCACCTGTGCGGCCGAGCGCGAGTTTAACACGTCGCCCGATTCCAACCAGCCTTTGCGCGCGGTCGCCACCCCCAACGCGGCGTTCTCCAGTCCCTGCGGCGAATGGGCGTCGGGGCCAATGGAAACGACGGTGCCAAATTTTTTCGCCAGGCGACACATGCGCCAATCGATGTCGACACGATGCGGATCGGCGTTCAGCTCAATGGCGACTCCAACAGCGCCGGCCTTCTGAATAACCGCCTCCATGTCAATGGCGTACGGCTCACGCGTGAGCAGCAACCGGCCTGTGGGGTGACCAAGAATGGTGATGTGCGGGTCGTCCAGCGCTTTCAACACGCGATCGGTCATTTGCCGTTCATCCATGCCGTAGCGGGAGTGGATGGACGCAATGACAAAATCAAACCGATCGAGAAATTGCGCGTCGTAGTCCACACGACCGCAGGGCAGAATGTCGGCCTCAATGCCCTGCAGCACGAGGAACTCGATGCCATCGCGCGCGAATGACGCGTTGATGGACGCAATTTCTTCGTGCTGCCGCAGAATGGCTTCGCGCGCCAATCCGCCGGCATACGTATTCGACTGCGAGTGATCGGAGATGCCAAGATACCGCCAGCCCAACGCCATGGCTGCCTGCGCCATTTCCAGAATGGTCGCCCCGCCATCGGAGTAGTGCGAGTGACAATGCACGGCGCCTACAATGTCGTCGTTGCAGACCAGCGTGGGCAGGGTGCGTAAAACGGCTGCCTCCACTTCGCCCGCCCCCTCGCGCAATTCAGGTGCAATGAAATCCATGCCCAGCCGCGCATAGAGTTCGGCTTCGCTGGCAACCGGAATGAGCTGCCCGTGCAGGTCGCATAATTCATCGCCAACAATGGAAAAACCGCAAGCGGTTGCTCGCTCTGTAATGGCACGCACGTGCGCCTGGCTGCCGGTGGCGCGCCACAACGCCATGGCAAATTGTTCGGGGCGTACACAGGCGAGATCCATGCGCGCCCCATCTGCGAATCGCACGGTGACGGTGCGTCCGCCGCCACCGAGTACATCACGCACGCCGGCGGTCGCATGCGCGAGCGTAGCCGCGACAACTGACGGCGATCCGACCACGGAGGCGACCATGTCGATATCGCGCACCGTTTCGACCCGGCGACGAATAGAGCCGGCAATCGCCACCTGCACTGCATCGGGGTGCGCGGTCAAACTCATGCGCAACCGTTCCGCCTCGCTGTGCGCGTGCCCCCACAACACCGGTGCCCCAGCCGCACGCAAATCGGCAATACCTTTTCGGATTTTTTCTGCCGTCTTGTCGCCGAACTTCGGTAACGATGCCAGACGACCGTCACGCGCCGCCTGCTCGAGTTCCTGCAACGTCTCCAGATGCAGTCCGTCGTGAATCAAGCGTATTTTTGCGGGCCCAAGTCCGGGCACCAGCAACATTTCCAGCAATCCTTCTGGCGTTTTTTCCTGCAACGATTCCAACAGGGAGGAGCTGTTCGATTCAAACAGCTCGCGCACGACCGGCATCACGCCCTCGCCAACCGAAAACGCGCCAATGGACGCGGGTGCCGTTGCGCTGGCGAACATACGTTCCAAGTTGGCCGTGTCGGCTGTCCCGACCAGGCGAGCGGCCACCTGGAATTCCTGTACCACGGCCCGCGGCTCGCCATGCAGTTCGAGCAGCATCGCGACCTGATTCAATGCATGTGCGGCACTGTGGGCGTCCATGCTCCCAATATAATGCGTCCTCCAGCCGCTTTACTGACGAATGCCCGGCCGACTTGGACAACGGCTGAGCTCCGACACCTGCCTCGACCCTGGCGGTGCCCTCAGCTCTCCACCCCCGCCAACATCTTGGCCTGCTTTACCAGCTCGACCATTTGCCGTTCCGTCAGTTCAATTTCCTGTTGGGCCGCGTCCACGTCCAGCAGGCCGGCCCGCATGGACACCGCCACCTGATTCAGGTAGCGAACTTTGGACAACAACTCAAGTGTGAGCTGCCGCAGCCCGTGGAAACGCCGTTTCTCGGCATTCGCCCGCCGGAAGCGCTGCAGCAATTCGTCGGGCCGCAAGCGACGCGCGAGTGCCAGCACTTCGCCTTCGGTACGCCCCGGCAGTATGCCTCGGTCCGGAATGCCCGTGTCCTCCCACGCCGTATTCGCGAACCACAGGCGGCCCACATATTCCACTCCGTCGTGCGACACGTGTAACGAGACGCGCAGGCGATGCTCGTCGACGTCAATGGTCGCGATGGCGGTTTTGGTAACGCTACCGAACGGGAGCATGCAATTTCCTTAATTACGCGGACAGGAAGGACTGGATGCTGTGGAACAGCGCGTCCGGTTGCTCAACGTACGGAACGTGACCGCATTCGTCCAACTCAACCAGCTGTGCCCCCAATGCGCTGGCCGCCGCGCGGGCGGATTCCATCGGAATAGGGTCCTGCGCACCGTGCACCACCAGCGCACGCGTGCGAAGGCGCGCCAGGGGCGCACGCAAATCGAAATCGCCGAGGCTCTCCCAAATGGACTGCTGCACCCGACCCGTTACCCGAAACGGCGTTAACGATGCCGCCCGTTCAGGGTGGGCGAAGTAACCTGCGACACTGACTTCGAACGCGCGTTGGCGATAAGCCGCATAGTCGCGTTCGCGCAATGCCGAGTCATTCAATTCGGCGCGCATCTCGTCCACCGCAGCGCTACGCTGGCGCACGGCCAGGTTGCGCTCGAAGTCGTTGCGCCAGGCGCGGGTAATCGGCGCCGGTGAAATGAGCACGAGTTGCAAGGGGGCGGTAATGGCAGAATTTTTTGTGGCTTCCAGCGCATACAGCATGGCTAACAGGCCGCCCCACGAGTAGCCAATGAGCGTGAGGGGGGCGAGTGCAAACTCTGAAACAATCTGGGCCAGATCGGCCACCTGCGTCTGCCACGTAATCGGCGAACGATCATCAGTTTTGGATTGGCCGCCCCCCCGCTGATCATACGTAAACAGTCGATGCGACCCGGCCAACGCGAGACACTGCGGATAGAGATAGTCGTGATGCGCGCCGGGACCGCCATGCAGCAGTACGGCAGGTGGCGCGTCGGGTGGGCCATCCTCGCGCCAATACAGAGGCAGGGAAGTCGACCTGGTAAATCCCTCGGCACGAGGCGGCGGAATGATGGGGGCTGGCATCCGGGATTGCAGAGACTGATGATTGGGCGAACGGGTACGGACGTACCAAGCGACGCGGGTTGTGACCGCACGCATAGACCGGTGCAGAACAAGCGGACTGCTGCGGCCCCACGTATTATCGATGAGCGACGAAAACCGTTCCGTGTAGTGTAGCGAACAAGGCGGCTTGGTGCGCGAGCCGTTCGGCGATCAGCGCGGAGAAGGATGACGGCAGAACTGCGACAGGTACCGGCAGGGCGCGCGCCATCACTGGCCATGGTGCGTGCGTTGGCGCGTCTGGTCGAGCGCCTGTCGGCCGAGGGGGCCGCGACATCGGGAAGTCACCAGGCGACGCTGGGCGAGCGCCGTGACGCCGTCCGAGAGGCGTTGCGTGGACTGACCGGGGCCGCGCGCGGTGGAGCCCTCCAGTGCCAGGTGAATGAGCAGGGGATGCAAGTCAATGAATTCCTGCTGCTACCGGCCGAGTTACGTGCCGAACCCGCGCTGTACGGGTTTGCCCGCCGCATTGTCAGCCACGCCGTCGGCACACTGAGCATTCGCCAAGGCGCGGCACCCGGAGAATTGTTGACACTCGGACGGTTGCTGGCTGACGCGCCGGTGCGACGGCCAACCTCTTCCGATGCCGCGCCATCGCCAGGCGGTTCGCCCAGGAACACGCCCACAGACGTGTTGCGTTCATGGAGTGTGCTGGTCACACCGGCCAGTACGCCGTTGTTCACGCAGGGAACGGTTTCACCGAGTGTTGGCGGCGTGATTGCCCGACTGCGTGCCGCGCGTTCCGATCAGGCGGCCCGTCAGGCGGTGGCCGAATTGTTGGAGCAAGTGGGTGACGCAGAAATTCGCCAGGATGCCTCCGCCATCGAGTCCATTGCCGTCGCACTTGCTTATCAGACGCGTTCGTTGGGATCGGGCGAAGGCCGGCTGGCGTGTGAGGGAGGTCTGCGCCGCATCTTGCGCGAGGGCGTGGTGACGCTGCTGGCGACACGGGTACCGGACAGCGCCGACCGTGACACACTCATTTCCATTCTCGCCCGCGCCGGCGAAATGGGAGGGCGTGCGCTCGTCGCGCAGCTCATGGCCGCCGAAGATCGTCCGGCACGTCGCAGCTATTTTGACGCCATCATCACGCAGGACTCGGGCGTGTCGCAACTGCGCGATGCCCTGAACGACTCGCGCTGGTATGTCGTGCGAAACGCCGCGGCACTGCTTGGGGAAATGGGAATGACTGAAGCCGATGCGTCGCTCATTCCGTTGCTGGCGCACCTCGATGAACGCATTCGCATTGCGGCGGCGCGAGCACTCACCCGGTTGCGGACGGCACCCGGCCTTGGCGCGTTGCAACTTCGACTAAGTGACCCCAACGCTGAGGTACGACGTCTTGCCGCTGCGGCATACGGTTTGAGCGCCAGCGTTGCCGGAGCACCGAAGCCGCATTCAGCGCAACTGGCCGCCGCGCTCAATGCCGAAGCCGAAGAGGACGTCTCGCTGGAAATGTTGGCCGCTCTCGGCAAGCTGGCCAGCGCCGACGCTGTGCAGCGACTTATTCGCCTTGCAATGGGCGGTGTGGAGGCTCCAACCAATCCCGGATGGTTTCGCGTTGCTGCGCTGGAAGCTCTGGTTGGGGCACGAGGCAGCGCGTCGGTGCCAACCCTTGAGGTGTTGGCCACCGATGCAGACGAGGAAGTCGCTGCAGCAGCGCGGCGCCTGATGGCTGCAGTGCTGGGTGCGTAGCGCCGGAACGGGTGCGCTACCTAACGATCGGTGAAGTCGGTTTCGTTGGTGACCAGACGGCATGTGGCCGCAATGAGATCGGCCGCGCGTTCTACGTCGTCCAGCGAGACCATTTCGTTGGGGGAATGCATATAGCGGTTGGGAATGGACACCAGCCCGGTGGCGACCCCTTCACGCGACAGTTGAATGGCGTCAGCGTCCGTGCTGGTTACACGGCCGGCGGCGTGCAGCGAATACGGAATGGACGCGGTGTCGGCGGCATTTTTCAACAGGCGAAATACGACCGGGCTGATCACCGAGCCGCGGGTCAACACCGGTCCGCCGCCCAGCTTGTGATCCCCCACTTCCTTCTTCTCAACGCTGGGATGGTCGGTGGCAAAGGTGACGTCAACCGCGATGGCCATCTGCGCATTCACGGTGTGGGCCGCGACACGCGCCCCGCCGCCCGAATACCCGATTTCTTCCTGCGTGGTTGCTACGGCGACCACTCGCGCCGCGCCAGGATTTTCGGCGTACCGTCGCAGCGCTTCCAGCACAACAAACGCACCAATGCGGTCGTCAATCGCGCGCGATACGATGCGGTTGTTGGGAAGCTCCAGCAGACGCGAATCGATGACGCCTGCGTCACCCACGTTCAGATGCTCCAGCGTTTCTGCGCGGGTGGTCGTGCCGATATCCACCCACAGGTCCGTCATTTTCGACGCCTTCTCGCGCTCGTCGGGCTTCATGAGGTGAATGGGCTTTTTGCCAATGACGCCGTGTACATCCCCTTTCTGGCCCAGAAAGCGAATGCGGTGCGCCACCAGTACCTGCGGATCCCATCCGCCAATGGCTTCGATGAACGCGAAGCCGTTGTCGTCGATATACGTGACAATGACTCCAATTTCATCAATGTGTCCCGCCAGCATGATCGTTGGGCCACCGCTGCCTTCGACGGTGGCGATGCTGTTCCCGACCACGTCGGCCTTCACGGGGGCGAACTTTGATGCTTCTTCCCGCCAGACGCGCGCCGGTGCGTGTTCGAATCCCGACGGTCCCGGTGTGTTCAGCAGGCGCTTGAGAAAATCGAACGAAGAATCAGTCAGCATAGGGAGGCGGTAAGTTGCAAAGGGTCGGCCTGGCAGGTCGGCGCTACGGGTCGGTTACGCGACTCGCTCGGCGTGTACTGGATCGATGGCACTGAACAACGTGGGGTTGAAGATGCGCGCCATCGCTTCAAGGCCTTCAACGACTCTGGGACCAGGTCGGCTGGTCAAGCCGTTTGCGTCGATGGCCCACACCTGCCGACCGGCCAACCAACGCCAGTCTTCGTGGGCCAGCAGTTGGTGCGCTTCGGCTTTCGCGGCCGCCAGCGAGTAGCCACAGGGAGCAACGAGCACAATTTCCGGATCGGCCTGCACCAGCGTGGACAGGGGAATGGTAACGGAGTGCGCGCCGGCCGTGCCAACCACGTCTCGTCCTCCTGCCCGATGGATTTGTTCGGGACCCCAGTGCCCGGCCATGTAAATGGGCGCGGACCATTCAATGAGCGCCACACGCGGCCGCGGTGCACGCTCGGCCTTGAGCACGTCATGAATGCGCTTCATGCGGGCACGCAACCCCGCCAGCAGTTCCTCGGCCTCATCTGGAATGCCCAGTGCGTCTGCAACGGCGGTGATGTCGGCAAAGATGCCGTCAATATTTGTGCCGCCAAGTGTCACCACGTTGGGCGGGGGTTGCAGGCGGGCCGCCAATGCACGCACATCAGACTCCCGCACGGCACACATGTCGCAGACCGCTTGTGTCAGCAACAAGTCGGGGTGCAGCGCGGCAATGGTCTTTTCGTGCAGGGTGAAGAGCGCAATGCCGGCATTGGACTGGTTGCGCACGGCGGCGTCAATTGCGGATGGGGTGTTGGTATGCGGCAGCGCACTTTCGGTGACCCGCGCACGGGACGCGACGATGGACGGAAAGTCGCATTCGTGCGTGATGCCCACCAGGTGCTCGGTGGCCCCGAGAAAGGCCACAATTTCTGTTGCGGCTGGCAACAACGAAACAGTTCGCACTAAGGAACCGTCTTGCGCGCGTACACTTCCTTGCCGCCCACGTAGGTGTTCAGCACGTTCGTCTTGAGAACGAGTTCCGGCGGCACGCGCATGATGTCCTGATCGAGTATGACAAAATCGGCAAATTTTCCGATGGTCAGCGAGCCAAGATCTTTCTCCTGAAACGCTGCGTAGGCCGGCCATAAGGTCATGCTGCGTAATCCATCTTCGCGCGACATGCGCTGGTCAGCAAACCAACCACCCGCAGGCCAGTTGTTCGCGTCCTGCCGCGAAATGGACGCATGAAACGAAATGAGTGGATTCACCTGTTCCACCGGCGCATCGCTGCCATTCGGAATCACCACACCGCTGGCAATCAGCGATTGCCAGGCATACGCGCCGAGCAAACGCGTTTGCCCAATGCGTTTTTCCGCCCAGTACATGTCGCTGGTCTGGTGGCTGGCCTGCATGGAAGGAATGACGCCGAGTTGGGCAAACCGGGGGATGTCGTCGGGAGCAAGAATCTGCGCGTGTTCGACGCGAAACCGATGATCGGCGGTGGGCACGGCTTTCAGCGCGGCTTCGTACGCATCCAGCACAATACGATTACCGCGATCGCCGATGGCGTGCGTGTTCACCTGGAATCCCGCGCGTAACGCGCGTTCGGCGACTTCGCGAATGTGCACCGGTGGGCTCACCAGCAATCCGGTGTTGTTCGGGTCGTCGCTGTACGGTTCAAGCAGCGCAGCACCACGCGATCCCAGCGCGCCATCGGCGTACAACTTCACACTACGCACCCAGAGCCGACCGTCATAGAGCGCCGAACGCGGCCCCATGGCGAAGTAATGCGAAATAGCGGCCGAATCGTCGGAGATCATGGCGTCAAGCCGCAGCTCGAGCTCGCCCGCTTTTGCCAACGACTCGTACAGATCAATTTGTGCGCGGCTTGCGCCGGCGTCGTGCAAACCGGTCAGACCCCAGCGGTGCAGTTCGGACACGGCGTCTTTCACCGCACCTCGTATTTCCTCAGGGCGCGGAGCCGGAATCGTGCGACCGGCCAGCGACTGCGCGTTGTCAATCAGGACGCCGGTCGGATGGTTGTCGGCATCGCGAAGAATGCGGCCGCCCGCAGGGTCGGTGGTGGCGGCGGTAATGCCCGCCGCGCGCATGGCCGCGGCATTCACCAGCACCGCGTGTCCATCAACCCGCGTGAGGACGACGGGATGGTCGGGCAGGGCCGTCGTCAGTTGGTCGTGCGTGGGGAATCGCGTGTCGCCCCAGTCATTCTGATCCCACCCGCGTCCTTGCACCCACGTGCCTTTCGGCAAATTTTTCGCGCGCGCTGCGACGCGAGCCACCACTTCGTCGTACGTGCGCGTGCCCGTGAGGTCGACATTGCGCAGGGACTGCGCAAGTCCGCCCAGGTGGGCATGGGCGTCCACCATGCCGGGGATGACGGTGCGTCCCGCAGCGTCGACCACTTTGGTCGTCGGCCCTCGCAGCGCCTGCGCTTCACGCGCCGACCCGATAAAGACAATGCGTGTGGCACGCACTGCAAACGCTTCCGCCAACGGGTGGGTGTTGTCGGCCGTGTAGACGCGCGCGTTCGTGACAATTAAATCCGCCGGCTGAACAGGGGGGCGGCCACCGGACGGGCCCGCTGTCGATTGCGCAGCAACCCCCGACGACAGCAACATGGCGGTGGCAATCAGGTGCAGTGCCGCAACGGGGACGCGATACAGCGTCCGTGCGTGTGAGGCCGTAGTGCGGCAGCGAATCAATGGCATGCGTGATAAATGGGCGGTCGGTTGCGAACAGCGGTGCCAGTTGGGCCACCACGCGCTGGAATAGGCGGGGAAGGAAAGTCTGTCACGAGGTCCTGACAAACGCAAACAGCAACGTCCGCGCCAGAAATGTTGGCGCGGACGTTGCTGGTGCGAAGTACGATCGGTGGCGTGCGCGGTGCCTACATGCCCGGCGGCATCATGACCGCATCGATTACATGAATCACGCCATTCGACGCCAGGATGTCGCTTCGGGTGACGTTTGCGTTATTGACCATGATGCCACTGCCCATCATCATGATCTTCGCGTCCCCCCCCTCGGCAGTCTTCTTGCTTTTGCCATTGAGCTTGGCGATGTCGTCTGCCATAACGCGGCCTGTGACGACATGGTACAGCAACACTTCTTTAAGAGCCGATTTGTCTTTCAGGAGTGCGGCCAGTCGGCCCGGCGGAAGTTTGGCGAACGCTTCGTCGGTTGGGGCGAAAACCGTGAACGGTCCCGGCCCTTTGAGTGTTTCCGTCAATCCCGCCTCGAGTAGTGCCTTCTCGAAGGTCTTGAAAGTACCGGCCGCCTTGGCTGTTTCGACAATGTCGCTGCCCTGCGCCCAAGCAGCGGCAGGAGCCGATATGGCCACGATTGCAGCACCAGCGAACGGCAGGAAACTCTTGCGCATCAAAACCTCCAAATAGGTCGAACGACGGGACCAACCCCTTTGGTCCACTGGCATTCTACACCGCGGCGGGCCGGCCGGTCCTGCGGGACGGTGGCCGCCCTTACGAACCGGTGACGAGCATCTGCAACAGACTGAGACCGAAATAGGCCACCAGCGGCGACAGGTCCAACGGTCCGAATGTGGGCAACACGCGCCGGAGCGGCGTGAGGAACCAGTCGGTGAGTTTGAACGACCACCCCCACCAGCGCGAGTAGCGACTGCCGCCTACCCACGACGAAATGACGCGCGCCATGATGGCCACCTTCAACAGCATGAATCCCCAATTCACCGTGAGCAGCAGGATTCCGGTCACGCCCGACAAAGTGCTGGCCACAAGCAGCATCAATTGCTGCTTGAGGAATTCCAGCAGCGACAGCAAAATGAGGCCGCCGACGGCCACTGCGCCAACGGTCCACCAGGGCGCGTTCGCCGGCTGTCCACCCATACGCACCACACGCCGCTCGGTGGGGAGGAAGAGCGGATCGATACTGCGGCGCGTGACGCGGGCAAGTGCCGAGAATGGCCTCACGCGTCGGGTGCGGACGGCCCACGAAGCGGTCGCGCCCAATGCCGTCACCGCTGCGACACCGAAAATTGCCGGCCGCAAGACAGCAATGACGCTGGACAGCACTTCGATGGCCGGGGAAAGAACGTTCATTGCGACGAGGTAAGGCGTGGAAGCCCCAGCGACGGAACATCGATTCGCTGTTGGTAGCGCCACACGCGCCAGGCGAAAAATATACCGGACGCGAAACCGGCAACCGCACAATTCCATTCTACCCACGAGGTGGCCGCAATGCCTGCCCAGCGCGGAACCCATCCCAGCGTGAGCGCCAGGACACTCACGCCAGCGAGGAGGCTGCCAACCGTTCCTGGTTCCTTGAGCGCAAAAGTCGCGCGATGAGCAATGGCACCAAATGCACACCAGTATCCCAGCGGGAGCCACAACACGAACATCCACGCGGACGACACGAACGTGACGATGGCTGGTTCGTTTCGGACAACGGTCTGGAACACGGTCCATCCCAAACCCAGCGTAATTCGAAGACGCGTCTGCAGACGACCGTCGGCATGTTCGGAAGCGAGCGACCACTCGGTCGGACCGACGGTCGCAGCAATGGTGTGTAAGGCTTTCGAGGGGCCGGCAAAGGCGTCGGGCAGAATGGCGTGGGGACCGGGCAGGCGAAGGCGAGAACCACGCAGCATCAGCGACAAACGGGCATCGCGCTGTTCCTGTCCTAACAGTAGTGCTGGTGGCGCGAGGCTTTCGCCATGCATGTAGAGAAACGGTACAAACCCTGCGCGTTCATCACGCCCCGTCAGCTCTACGCGAATTGTCCGGGCGCCTTCTGCAGTACCGCGCAAGATGACCGGGCCGTCGCCCGCGTGCAGGAACACCTGTTCGTTCACGGTGACACGTGAAAGAAACCCATGGTACCATCCGTATCCTGGAGTGAAGGGGTACGCACTGCTCTGCAATAACAGGGGCGCACCGATGACCGACAGCGGACTGAGCGCCCAGGCCGTGAGTGTGTACAGCGAGGCGACTGCCATGGAGCTTCCTGCAATGAGGCGTCTTGCCTGCGACTGGCTGGGAAGCATCCAGTACCGGCCGTAGCGAACGAGCAGGGCGCCCACCAATGCACCGCCCGTGTTGGTTGCGATGTCTGTGGCATTGGCGACACGCGCCGGCGGAAATCCGTAGCGCTGCGCGCACTCAATGGCGATGGACACACCCGCAGCGACCCACAGCGTGCGAGCCGGCGGGGTGCCCAGCAACGCGAGTGATAGGCCCAAGGGCACGAACAACGCAATGTTCACGGTGACGTCGGCACCACCTGTGGCGCCGCATGCGAAACACCAGAAATCCGGGCGCATGTTGCCATTGAATGCGGACGTTCCCGGCGTCAACGTGGCCACACTGATGAGCAGCAGCGCCGCCGCGAGCGCGGCGAAACGCATTACTTTCATGAGGGCGCCGCGATGAGCGTGATGCCGAAACGCCGGAGGTTACTTGAGCAGCGCGCGCGCGATGGTCTGCAGCTGCATGTTGCTGGTGCCTTCGTATATGGTACCAATCTTGGCGTCGCGATAGAACTTCTCCACGGGATACTCACGGGTATACCCGTATCCGCCAAACAACTCAACGCACAGGGACGTCACGCGTTCGCACATCTGCGACGCGAACAGCTTCGCCATCGCGCCTTCGCGCGCAATGTCATGTCCTGCGTCTTTGAGTCGCGCCGCGTTGTACACCAGCAACCGTGCCGCTTCCAGTTCGGTGGCCACCTGCGCCACCTGAAACTGAATGCCTTGAAATTCGCTGAGCGACTTGCCGAATTGTTGGCGCTCTTTGAGGTGCGCGATGGCGGCGGTCAACGCTCCCTGCGCAATGCCAATCATCTGCGCACCAATGCCAATACGGCCTTCGTTGAGCGTTTCAATCGCCACCTTGTAACCAGAGCCGAGGGCTCCCAGCAGTTGGTGGTCGGGCACAAAGACATCCGCGAAGTGCAGCGCGGTGGTGCTGGAGGCCCGAATGCCCAGCTTGTCCTCCTTCTTCCCGACCGTAAATCCTTCGGCCCCGCGCTCGACAATGAAGGCCGTAATGCCCTTGTAGCCCGCTTCCGGCTTCGCATTGGCAAAGACGACAAAAATGCCCGCCTCGGCCCCGTTGGTGATCCAGGCCTTCGATCCGTTCAGGCGATAGCCCCCATCTACCCGGTCGGCGCGCGTACTCAGCGCAAAGGCATCCGACCCGGAGCCTGGTTCCGAGAGGGCATAGGCGCCAATGGTTCCTGCTGACAACTGTGTCAAAAACTGTTCCTTTTGTGCCACAGTGCCGTATCGGTTGATTGGGTAATTCACCAGCGTGTTCTGCACATCGACCTGAATCGCCGCGGCGGCGTCAACCTTACTGAGCTCCTCTACCGCCAGCGTTACCATCATCAGCGACCCATCGGCCCCGCCGAACTGCTCAGGCAATTCGATGCCCAGAAGCCCAAGTTCGGCGAATTTGGCGGTCAGCGCGGAATCCAGCTTGCCAGCGGCCTCCATGTCCTGCACCCGAGGGCGCACCTCCAATTCAGCCAGCTCGGCCACGGCGGCCCTGAACAGTTCCTCTTCTTCAGAGAGCGTTGTGAGCGGGCAGTGGAGCAATGCAGGCGTGCTGTTCATGGGATGGAGCAAAGTGTTTGGCGGGAACAACCGGATCGCATGGAATCTCCGGTAGGGACACCGCAGATACCAGCGCCTGCACGGGACAATAATGGCGCGGACAATATGGTCGAGTTCGGCACCACTCTTGCAATATTGCCAACAGTGTACAGGTTTCAACCACCTACGTGACACTGGTCTTTATGCCAACCACGCCCACCAAAGCCGAAGTCTCTGCTGCCGTCGTCCCGTTGGGGCGAGCGGTTTGGAGTCGGCGGGCGCATGGAATTCGCCGCTGCGTTACGGCCACAGCATTGTTCGTGACCGCAGGTGCCTGTAACGCGCGTGACGCCGTAGCACCCGGTTCGGCCACGGTCAGTAAAGGTGCATTCATGGGCACCGCCACGGTTGGTACGGCGCTCGAATCGCCTGTCCGATTCGTGGTCACAGGCAACGACGGGAATCCCCTCTCCAACGTGGCCGTGCGTTTCGCGGCGTCAGGTGACGGCCGGGTTTCCGTCGAACGCGTGTTCACAGACATCACTGGAACGGTGGAAACGCGCTGGACGTTGGGTACGCGGGCGGGCATGCAGACGATGACCGCCACGTCGCCCGATGTGTCGACATTGACGTTTACCGCGAACGCCGTTGCTGATCGTCCTGCGTCTGTCATTCTCGGCACGACCGCCGCTCAAATGTTCATTCTTGGCGATACTCTCAAAGTGTGGGGGCAGATAGTCGATCGATACGGCAACTCGTCGACGGTCGATCCGACGTTTACCATCGAGAGTGGGGCAGAGGCGCTGGCCGTGACGACGCCGGGTTCGTTTGTCGCCCGCGCTCGCGGCACGGCGAAAATTCGCCTGCAGGCGGATACCGCCAAAGCCTACTTCACTATTGTTGTCACCCCCGGCGTTCCCGTCATCGAACGCGTGGCACCCGATACGCTGGTTCCCGGTGGCGTCATTACAGTAACCGGCCGCTATTTCGCGCTGGCATCCGATCTGGTCGAGCTGACCGTTGCCGGGGTGAAACTTCCAGTCACCAAGGTGTCGGAGACCAGCCTGCAAGCCGTGCTGCCACCCGCGAGTGCCTTCGCTTGCGCGCCAACGGCCGCGCAGGCCGTGCGGGTGACCATTGCCGGGAACATCGGACAACGGCTCGCTCCAATGCGCGTCGCGAATCGTGTCACGTTGGCCGTCGGCGAATCGGCCAACCTGCTGACGATCGAACAGGCGCGCTGCACCGAATTGGTCGAACCAACCGTCGCGCAACGCGCGAAATACGTGCTGGCCGTGCTCAATACCAGTGTCACCGCCGCCACGTTTTCTGGTTTTGAATTGCGGGCAACCGGTGGCGGACGATTGGCCGATCAAACCGCGACGGCCAGCCTGGAGCCCGTCAATGCTGCGAGTGCCGCGCGTAGCAGCGCGCGGACCTTTCCCGGCATGCAGCAGGTGCTGGACGCGGAACGTGCGCACGGCGGGTTCCTTGATCAACAGCGGCAATTGGTCTCGCTCTACGGATCGCCAGCAGAGGCGTGGAGCCGTTCGCGAAAGGGGCCGGGAAACACGGCCGCCGCGCGCGTCGCGCCGTCGGTCGGTGATACAGTGCTGATGAAGGCGATTTACAGCTCATGCAGCGTCGGACGCGAGGTGCGCGCGCGGGTGGTGTTTGTTGGCAGCAAGTCCCTCATCATGGAAGACGTGTTATCGCCGCGCGCGGGTCAGGTGGACGCGCAGTACCGCACCATGGGGCAGGAGTTCGACGCGGTGCAGTATCCGCTGCTGCGCGCGAATATCGGCGACCCACTTGCGATGGACGCCACATTGGGCGGCGACGGTCGCGTGACCATGCTGTTCACACGGTACGTCAACGATTCATTGCCGGGCATTCAGGGATACGCCACCGCGTGCAATTTTTATCCGAAAGCCACCTTCGCGCCCAGCAACCAGGACGAGGTGTTTTACGCACGCGTACCCGGCGCGACGGAAGATGCCAACAGCTGGCGCCGGGCCATGCGCAGTACCGTGTTGCACGAAACCAAACATCTGGCCTCGTTTGCCGAGCGCCTGTCGCGCAATGTGCCCTTTGAGGAGTCGTGGTTGGAAGAAAGCACGGCGCGTATTGCCGAAGAGTTATATTCGCGCACGTTTTCGGGCGGCGGCGGCTGGCGCGCCAATAGCGGCTACGTGAATTCCGTTGGTTGCGAAATCACCCAATGCGACGATCGGCCGCTCATGATGTGGAAACACTTTTCAGTCTTGCATCAATTTTTCCGCGGAGTCGACACGCTGACGCCCATTGGCGCGGCGGCCAGTGGTGATTTCACCTTCTACGCCAGCGGGTGGTCATTGGTGCGATGGGCGGCCGATCAGTACGCCACCACGGAATCAGGCTGGCTGCGTGACCTGGTGCGCGGCGGATCACAAATTGGCCTGGCGGGTTTGTCTGCGCGCACCGGACGCCCCATCGACGAAATGCTGGCGCACTGGTCGCTGGCCAACGCGGTCGACGATCAAGCTGCATTCAAGGCACAGCGCCCCGAGTTGTCGTTTCCCAGTTGGAATATGCCGGACATCATGAGCGGGTTGGCCAAAGCCGATCCAACGCGATTCGGCGATGTGACGCCGCTTCGCATTCGTGCGTTTTCGTTCGGCTCGGTGGCATTGCCCGTGGCAAAGTTGCGCGCATTCTCCAGTAGCTATTTCAGCTTTGAGGGGATGCAAAGCGGCAGTCAGGTGTTTGAGTTGCGCGGCGAGAATGGCGGGGCCTTGCCTGGCTCCCTGCGCGTCGCGGTCGTGCGGGTCGAGTAACACCAATGCACCCACGGTAAATACATTTGGAAGCGTGACGCTTCCCGCACTGCTCGCGCTGGCCTCCCTGGCCGCCCTTCTCGCCATCTGGTTCGGATATCCTCTGCTCGTCTGGGCGGCGGCTCGGATATTCCCTGCTCGCTTGTATGCGGGCGCCATCGAGCGCAATCAATCGGTATCGGTTATCATCGCAACACGTGACCATGCCGCCACCGTGCGTCGCCGCATCGACAACCTGTTGAGTACCGATCATCCGGCACACCTGCTGCAAGTGGTGGTCGCGCTCGATGCTGACGGCGCCCAAGCGGCCGCACACGACCTGCACGGGGTGGATGACCGAGTTCGGGTTGTCATCGGTGACCAACCCGGTGGCAAAGCGGCGGCACTGAACGCCGGTGTACGCGCGGCAACGGGCGATATTCTCGTGTTGGCCGATGCCGCGCAGCGCTACGACGCGCGAACGATTCCCGAATTGGTCGCGGCCTTAAGCGACAGTCGTTTTGCCGCGGTATCCGGAGCGCTCGAACTGGGCGGCCACGAACAGCGCCGACGCTCGCCAGTTGACCTGTATTGGGCCATGGAGAAGTGGTTGCGACACAATGAAGCGCTGGTGCACTCCAGTGTTGGCGTCACTGGCGCCGTGTATGCAACCCGGCGCGCCTTATGGCCCATCGTGCCAGCCAGCACACTGCTGGATGATGTGTTCGTGCCCATGTCATTGGTGCTGGCCGGGCACCGCGTTGGATTTACCTACGACGCACGGGCGTTTGACGGGCGCACGTTTGACTCGACCAACGAGGGCGTGCGCAAAACGCGAACCCTTACCGGGGTGCTGCAATTGCGGCAACTGTTGCCCGATATCATGTCACCTCGCCGCAATCCCATTTGGGCGCAGTTTGTGGCGCATAAACTGTTACGGTTGTTAACGCCGTTGCTGGCGGCAGTTTTCGCGCTGTCCACGTTGGTGCTCGTCGCGCAATTTTCGTGGCAGGCCACCGCCATGCAACGTGGGGCAATACTCGGCGCCATCGTGGTGCTGTTCGTCTGGCCTCCCACGCGACGGCGCCTTGTTGCACTCGTGCGCTGGGGTGTTTCATTGCAAATAGCAACCACGCGCGCGCTCGTGAACGGCGTGAGTGGCCGGTGGAGTGTGTGGAACAAGACGCGTAGCTGAGGGCCGGTTGGCAGCCCCACTGCCACTGCTTATAAACGATTGACAGCGGATACACAGCCGACGAACTGCGGCCGCGTTGGCGCGCGGACGGATATCGGCGCGGCATACGTCGATGGGAGTTTTGAGGGGCACTGCACCCTTCGGTGAGGGCTTGGAGCAAACTGCCATTGGTGGAAGCGCTTGGTGCGACGCGTTGTTTTCAAACACCCCGCAGTTCCCGCAGTTCGTCCGCTCTCTCTCCGCCGTCAATCCTTCACAGGCAGCCGTTCGTCCAGGCTTGGTCCTGCACCGGAAGCGCCGTGCAGCAACGCGGTAAATTCTGCAGCTAGCCGAACACCTCAAGCGCCAACTCAATCCGTCCGAACGGCGCCGACACCTGCACGCCCTGTACGGACCCGCGCACCCGATCCAGCATCTCGCGCGCAATGGCGACACCCTCGGCCACCCCGTGCTCCTTACTCTTGTCGCTGGCTTTGCGCATCCGCTCCAATACCTGCGCAGGCACGGACACACCCGGCACTTCGTTCGCCAGAAATTCGGCGTTGCGGGCAGACACCAATGGCCAGATACCCGCGACAATCGGAATGCGCACATCGTCAATGCTGCGCACAAACGCCTCCAACTGCCCGGGATCGAACACCGGCTGCGTAATTGCGTACTCGGCACCGGCTTCCACCTTCCAGTGAAAACGCCGCAGTTCGTGCGCCGCGTCGAGCGCTGCAGGGTTCACGCCCACACCAACCACAAATCGCGTCGCCGTGCCAATGGAGTTGTCGCCCGGATCGAGTCCACGATTCAACTTCGTGGCGAGATTCGTCAGCCCGATGGCATCGATGTCGAAGACCGCGGTGGCATCCGGATACGGCCCCATTTTGGGAGGGTCGCCGGTAATCAGCAACAAGTTGCGCAATCCAAGGGCCGACGCGCCCAACAGGTCACTGAGCATGCCGAGCAGATTGCGATCGCGGCAGCAGTAGTGGGTGACCGCCTCAATGCCGTTCCGTTCGATGATCAAGCTGCACGCAATGGCTCCCATGCGACTTTGCGCACGTGGACCGTCCGGTACGTTGATCGCATCAACCCCCGCTTTGGCGAGCGTCGCGGCGTCTTGCTCGAGGCGAGCGGTTTCCACACCACGGGGCGGGACAATTTCGACGGAGGTGACAAACTTTCCGGTCGCGAGTTTCGCACCAAATCGAGAGCGCTCTCCCAGCGGAACCGGCTCCGTTCCGGCCGGCGCAGTCTTCGGAGTTCCGGTGGGGAATTCGGAAGTGACACTAACGGCAGGGCGATGGCCGCGTGTGCGCGGCGACAGCGGGCGCACGCCTTCCACCATGGCCTTGATGTGCTCGGGTGTCGTGCCGCAACACCCCCCGACGATCTTCGCTCCCGCCTGCACGAGGTGACGCGCATAGGTGGCCATGTATTCGGGACTGGCCATATACATCGAACGCCCGCCCACCTCACGCGGCATGCCCGCATTGGGTTGCGCGGACAGTTTGCGCGATGTCACTGCAACCATGCGCTCAATGGCTTCCAGAATGGTTTGCGGTCCCACGGAGCAGTTGAGACCAATCACATCCACTGCGAGGCGATCCATTTCGCGCGCGATGTCCTCGGGCGATGCGCCGAACGACGTGGTGACATCCGGACCAACCGTGGCCTGCGCAATGACAGGCATTCCGGCATCGACAGCGCGCGCGGCGACGACCGCTTGCTCAAGCTCTTCGAGGTCAGAGAACGTCTCCAGCACGAAACAGTCAGCGCCGCCGGCTTTGAGCGCTTCCATCTGTTCGCGAAACACGCGCTGGGCGTCCTCACGGCTGGTCGGTCCAAACGGTTCGATGCGAATGCCCAATGGCCCGACCGCTCCGGCAACCAGTCGATCGTTCCCGGCCGCTTCCCTCGCAATTTCGGCCGCGCGCTGGTTGATGGCGCGGGTTTGGCCCTCAAGGCCATACTGGGCAAGTTTGATGCGATTGGCTCCGAACGTGTTCGTCTCCAACACCTCGGCGCCCGCCTGTACGTAGGCGACGTGAACCTCGCGAACCAGGTCTGGCGACTTGAGCGACAGCTCATCGTAACACTGATTGATGAACACCCCCTTCGCGTACAGCATGGTTCCCATGGCCCCGTCGAACACGACGACTTCTTCGGGGTTGAGCAGCCGCTCCAACAAATGCGTGCGCGCGCGGGGCCCGGTACCGGCCTCTGGGATTGCACCGGTTGTGGCGGGTGCGAGGGGGCTGCTGTTGGTCTCAGTCATGAGTGGTGCCGGGGTTCAAATGGCGAGAATTTCATAAGGATATCTTGATATGCTCATCTCAGCAAGCAAGGTTTATCAAGTGGATGCTCTCCTTGCCGCCCTCAAATCTGCCGCCGAACCAACCCGGCTCCGCCTGCTGGCCCTGCTTGCGCATGGTGAAGCCACGGTCACGGAGCTTTGCAAAATCCTGTCGCAGTCCCAGCCGCGCGTTTCCCGCCATCTGAAGTTGCTCACCGACGGCCAACTGGTTCGCCGGTACCCAGAAGGCTCGTGGGTCTTCTACCGGCTCGCTGACGGCCCCGTCGCGGAGCAATTGGTGTCACCGCTGCTGGCCAATCTCGATTGGTCCGATGCGCGACTGACGTCCGACCGCCAACGGTTGGAAGTGGTGCGCGCGCAGCGTTCGGCCAACGCGCAGGCCTACTTTATGGAAGCGGCGCCCCACTGGAACGCCATTCGGTCCATGCACGTGGATGAAGCGGAAGTGGAGAGTGCGCTGCAACAGGTTCTTGGTGAGGCACCGGTCGCCAACATGTTGGACGTGGGAACTGGCACGGGTCGCATGCTGGAGCTGCTGGGACCGCAGGCGGGTCGCGCGCTTGGTGTGGACATCAGTCACGATATGCTGCGCATTGCCCGCGAAACGCTGGAACGATCGGCACAGCCCCATGTGCAGGCGCGCCAGGGGGACATGTACCGGCTGCCCAGCAACGCGGCGACGCACGATCTCGTGTTGATTCATCAGGTGTTGCACTTCGCCGATGAACCCGCGGCGGTCATCGCCGAAGCGGCGCGGGTACTCCAACCAGGTGGGCGTGTACTGATGGTCGATTTTGCTCCGCATGCCGTTGAAGAACTGCGTACGCGACACCAACACCGACGCCTCGGATTTACCGAAGAAGAAGTGCTTTCCTGGTGCGCCGCTGCCGGCTTGCGGGGGAGTGTCGCAGCACGATTGCCGGGCGCACCGCTCACGGTGTTGCTCTGGCTGGCGTATAAACCGGCAGCTGCGTCAGCCGCTGGCGTACTACCACCGGATGAACCGGCTCTACGGGATCAGTGAGACATATGGCTATGAACGCTGCGCGAACGGCACGACTCGCGAAACTCGACACGGTGCTGGCGGAACGTATCCTGGTGCTCGATGGCGCCATGGGGACGATGATTCAAACCTATGGTCTCACCGAAGCCGACTATCGCGGCACCCGCTTTGCCCACTATCCGTCCGACCTGAAAGGCAACAACGATTTATTGTTGCTGACCAGGCCCGAACTCATTCGCGAAATTGAGTTCGCCTATCTGGCCGCGGGGGCGGACATTCTGGAGACGAACACCTTCAATGCGAATGCCATCTCGCTGTCCGACTACAACATGCAGGATCTGGCGTATGAACTGAACGTGGCTGGTGCCGCACTGGCCCGTTCGGTTGCCGACGAATTCGAGCAGCGCGATCCCGCTCGCCCACGGTACGTGGCTGGGGTGTTGGGCCCGACCACTCGGACGGCATCGATCTCGCCATCGGTGGATGATCCTGGCGCGCGTAACGTGTCGTTTGATGCGCTGGTAGCCGCCTATGATACGGCCATTCGCGGATTGATGGATGGTGGGGCGGACCTGCTGATGGTCGAGACCATTTTCGACACACTGAATGCGAAAGCCGCGCTGTTCGCGGTGGAGCAATATTTCGCCGCCGGCCACGAACGCGTGCCCGTCATGATTTCCGGCACTATTACCGATGCCAGCGGGCGTACGCTGTCCGGCCAGACCGCAGAGGCGTTCTGGACCTCCGTCGCACATGCGCGCCCCCTGTCCATTGGCTTGAATTGCGCACTGGGCGCCGCGCAACTTCGTGAACATGTGGTGGAACTGTCGCGTCTGGCGAATGTCCGCGTCAGTGCGCATCCGAACGCGGGGTTGCCCAACGAATTCGGTGGCTACGACGAAACGCCCGAAAGCATGGCTACGGCCATTTCCGAATGGGCGCGCCACGGGTTGGTGAATATCGTGGGCGGCTGTTGTGGCACCACACCGGCACACATCAAGGCCATTGCGGAGTCGGTCCGTGGCGTCGTACCGCGCGCACTGCCCGCCATTGCACCCGAGCTCAGGCTGTCGGGACTCGAACCGATCACGGTGGGGCCCAACACGAACTTCGTAAATGTTGGTGAACGCACAAACGTGACGGGCTCCAAACAATTTGCGCGCCTCGTTCTGAACGGCCAGTACAGTGAGGCGCTCGACGTCGCGCGCCAGCAGGTGGCCAGTGGCGCACAGATTGTTGACGTGAACATGGATGAAGGCCTGCTGGACGCCGAAAAGGCCATGGTGACTTTTCTGAATCTGGTCGCATCGGAACCGGACATTGCGCGTGTGCCGGTTATGGTCGACTCCAGCAAGTGGAGTGTGATCGAAGCGGGGCTCAAGTGCCTGCAAGGCAAGGGCATCGTCAATTCCATCTCCATGAAGGAAGGCGAAGCCGAGTTCCTGCGTCAGGCCAAATTGGTTCGCAACTACGGCGCCGCTGTGATCGTGATGGCGTTCGATGAACGGGGGCAGGCAGACACCGCCGAACGCAAAGTGGAAATTTGTACGCGCGCGTACAAACTGCTCACCGAGCAGGTGGGATTCCCGCCTGAAGACATCATTTTCGACCCGAACATCTTTGCCATCGGGACCGGCATTGAAGAACATGCGGGCTATGCGGTGTCATATTTCGATGCCGTTCGCGAAATAAAGCGTACGCTGCCGCACGTGAAAATTTCCGGAGGCGTCAGCAACGTTTCGTTTTCGTTTCGTGGCAATACTCCCGTTCGCGAAGCGATTCATGCGGTTTTCCTGTACCATGCCATTCGCGCAGGCATGGACATGGGCATTGTGAATGCTGGCGCGGTATTGCCGTATGAAGACATTCCCGCCGACTTGCTCGAACGGGTGGAAGACGTGGTGCAGAACCGCCGGCCCGACGCGACAGAGCGACTGTTGGAAGTGGCCGATTCCGTGAAAGGGCGCGCGGCCGAGAGTAACAACGACCTGGCGTGGCGCGACTTGCCTACCGAGGAGCGTATCGCGCACGCATTGGTGCGCGGCATCGACGCGTTTATCGTCGAGGACACCGAAGAAGCTCGGCAACAGGCGGACCATCCGGTCGACGTGATTGAAGGCGCACTCATGCGCGGCATGAACGTCGTCGGCGACTTGTTTGGTGCCGGCAAACTGTTTCTTCCACAGGTCGTCAAAAGCGCGCGTGTCATGAAGAAGGCCGTTGCCCATCTCATTCCGTTCATTGAAGCGGCCAAGACGGCCGACAGCAAACCAGCCGGTCGGGTGTTGATGGCGACCGTCAAGGGTGACGTCCACGACATTGGCAAGAACATTGTCGGGGTCGTGTTGCAGTGTAACGGGTTTGAAGTAATCGACATGGGCGTCATGGTCCCGGCCGCAAAAATTCTCGAGCGCGCGCGTGAGCTCAAGGTCGATGCCATTGGTCTTTCCGGGCTCATTACGCCTTCGCTTGAAGAGATGACGTTTGTGGCCAGCGAAATGGAGCGGCAGGGCTTCACGATGCCGCTGCTGATTGGCGGCGCGACGACGTCCAAGATGCATACCGCCATCAAGATAGAACCGGCCTATTCCGGTCCGGTGGTGCATGTGCTGGACGCATCGCGCGCGGTTGGCGTAGCGACAACGTTGTTGAGTCAGGACAAACACCAGCAATTCGCCACCAACGTGCGCGCCGAGTATGCCGGAATGCGTGCCGCGCGCGCGAGCCGAGGCTTGTCGCAGCGCCTCGTGCCCCTGGCGACCGCACGCGCGAATCGAGCGGCCGTTGATTTTGGGGGGCCAGTGCCGACGCCGGCCGTCACCGACGTCGGGGTGCTGCGCAATTATCCGTTGTCGCAACTCGTGAGTCGCATTGACTGGACACCGTTTTTTCAGACCTGGGAATTGTCCGGCCACTATCCGGACATCCTGAATGATCCCGTCGTCGGAGAGTCCGCACGCACCGTATTTGCGGATGCACAGAAGCTGTTGGATCGGATTGTGCGTGACGAGCTGCTGGATGCGCGTGCGGTGTTCGCATTCTGGCCCGCGAATGCCATAGGCGACGACATCGAACTGTATGCCGACGAAAACCGCACCGCGGTGGTGAAAACGCTGCATATGCTGCGGCAGCAGATGGACAAGCAGGGCGACGGTCGTCCCAACTTCTGTCTGGCCGACTACGTCGCACCGCGCGACGGCGGGGTCCTCGACTACGTGGGTGGGTTTGCCGTGACCGCAGGGCATGGGCTGGAATCCCTCGTGGCAGAATTCGAGGCCGACCACGACGACTATGGATCGATCATGGCCAAAGCACTGGCGGACCGCCTGGCGGAGGCGTTCGCGGAACACCTGCATGAACGCGTGCGCCGGGAATTCTGGGGGTATGCGCCCAATGAACAGTTGGACAACGGAGACCTCATCAAAGAGTCCTATCAGGGCATCCGGCCGGCCCCCGGGTACCCCGCTTGCCCGGACCACACAGAGAAGGGCGCGTTGTTCGACCTTTTGCAAGCAGAGTCCCGAGTCGGCATCACGCTGACGGAAAGTTTTGCGATGTATCCCGGAGCGGCAGTCAGCGGATGGTTTTTTTGGCGTCCAGAGGCACGGTACTTTGGCGTTGGCAAGGTGCTCCCCGACCAAGTAACGGACTACGCGGTTCGGAAGGGGTGGTCGGCAGACGAGGCGAAGCGCTGGCTCGCGCCAAACTTGGCAGACTAATTGAGTCATTTGGTCCGAAGATATCGTGGCACGCTGTTGAGCTCGCACGACAAATGTGATGCGTGCAACACAAGTGTTGGAGCTCACACGATCTTTAGGTCATAATGACCTAATGTTCATAATTCATTGCCACATAGGCACTTACCGTATGGATGGGCTCGTTTTTGGCGAGCACAACCGTGGCACGGAGCTTGAGTATAGGGATGTCGACAGAGCCATCGCTTTCCGACATCATCCTTACGGAGCACCATATGAAGTTCCGATTCGCGGTATCCGCAGCACTATTGGCCACTGTTGGCGCAACTTCCGGCGCCTCGGCGCAGGGTGGCGTTTACACACAGGGAGGCTCCTGGCAGTCTGGCTGGACGCCCGGCACGCAGGTCGATGAATACTGGAACCGTCGGTCTGATGACGGCGCCACTTGCAACATCGGGTTTTTTGTACAAGGCGGATATGGCCCATGCGGCAATCAGCACCCGGCCGTAATGCCTCCCCCTTTGGGTTGGACCAATGCCACGTATCTGGCCTTCAGCCCGCCGAGCGTGGCGGCCCGCGTCGCCATCAATTTCCGTCCCGGCACATACAATCTGAACTTTCTGGGGCAGGTGGCCGGCGCGAACCCGTCTCGGTTTGTCGGGGTGAGTTCGACTGATGGATCGAACGACCTCAACTTCACGTTTGGAGCGGCGCCCGAAAGTTATTCGTTCACGACGACCAGGGACTGGCAGTTCTTCATGCAATCGTATCTGCCGTCGCCCGCCACGTTTTTCTCCAATGACGGGAACACGCGCCAATTCGCGGTCTTTGCCAACTCGAATGGTGGCGATGGCGAGTTTGCCGGCGAATGGCTGGTCGGGGCAGAGGACAACGGGTGCGCGGTCGTCGGGCAGGGTTGTGGAAGCCGGTCGGATTACGACTTCAACGACGCCTTTATTCACGTGACTTCAGTCAGTACCGTTCCCGAGCCTTCGTCCTACGCCATGATGGCCGTCGGTCTCCTGGCGCTGGGCGGCGCGACGCGACGCCGGCGTCGCTCGGCCGTCACGCTTGCCTGAACCGCTTCGCAGCATCCACCTCACTTGGGAGAGGGCAGCGCGGCGCCGGTGCACCAAGCCGGAATGCAGCCCTCGAACAGGCGGAGGCTCCGGGCAGGTGGGTTGATCTGGGGCACACATCGAAACCGCCCTCGCCATCCACGCGAGGGCGGTTTGGGTTGTGGCAGTCCTGTGCTCCTATCGTGACAGAGTGCGCCAACATTCGTCCTCTGGGGGACGCTCCACGATTCCGGGAGCAGGTCGGCCCGAGTGCCAACCATCATTCGGCCGACCCTCCCCGCACACCGCGAATTGGTACATCTTCCTATCGTGAGCACCTCAAGCATTCCGACGCCGCCCGTGACGGCCGCGCGCGCTTTTTCATTGCCCAAAGGCAACGCCGCCATTGCTGCTGGTGTGACGGCGCTGTTGTTCGGCATTTTGTTTGCACGCCCCGCGCAGTCACTGGCGCAGGTGTGGTGGACCGACCCCAATAACGGGCACGGCCTGCTGCTGGCCCCGCTGTCATTGTGGCTGGCCTGGAAGGCTGGGACTGCGCCGAAAGCGTCCCCGCAAATCGGGCTCGGGTTGTTCATGCTGTTGCTGGCCATCGTCGCGCGATACGCCGCCGACCTGGCGGCCGAATTGTTCGTCATGCGGTGCTCCATGATTCTGGCCGTCGCCGGCCTTGTGGTGTTTACGGGAGGACTTCGCCAGCTCCTGCATTGGTGGCTGCCGTTCACATTGGTCACGCTTTCCGTTCCCATCCCGGACGTGATTCTGAACAGCATTGCGTTACCGCTGCAGTTCACCGCTTCGAAAATCGGTGCGGCGCTGCTGCAAACTCGCGATATTCCCATCCGCCTTTCAGGCAACGTCATTCTGATGGCGGGCAAAATGGGGCAGCCGCCTCAGCAGCTTTTTGTTGCCGAAGCATGTAGCGGACTGCGTTCGCTGACGGCCTTGATCAGTTTGGGCGTGCTGCTCGGGGCGTTGTTTTTGCGAACGTGGCCGCTTCGCGTGATGCTGATTGCGCTGACCATTCCGGTCGCCATTCTGATTAACGGGGTGCGTATTTTCATCACCGGATTTCTGGTGTATTTCGTCAGTCCGGAAATGGGACAGGGCTTCATGCACACCAGTGAAGGCATGCTCATGTTCGGTCTCTCGTTCCTGATTACCGGCATCATCACCTGGGCCATGTCCAAGGGCGAAGACTCCTACTTCAGCAGGAACCCCGCATGAACGCGAAACTCACACCATTCCTGCCGGCTGGCGTATTGCTCGTCGGCGTGTTGTTTATCTCCGGCATTCGGCCGCAGGTCGTGATGAAGCCGGTGCAGCCCATGGCCAGCATTGCGACGGTGTACGAAGGGTCGCCGGGCAAAGATCTGGCCATCGACAAGGAAGAACAGCGCATCGCGGGCATGTCCGACTTTATGCTTCGCGAATTCCCGCGCGATTCGACGACGTGGAGCATCTATGTCGGTTACTACGATCGGCAGGTACAGGGCAAGACCATTCACTCGCCGAAAAACTGCCTGCCGGGCGCGGGATGGGAAATCATGGAAAATGACGCGGTCCCACTAAGTGACCCGGCCCCAACCGCGCCGCGCATCAATCGCGTTGTGTTGTCCAACAAGGGGGCTCGCGCGCTGGTCTACTACTGGTATCAGGGCCGTGGCCGCATCGCGCACAACGAATACCGGGTGAAGTGGGATTTGCTGCGTGACGCCGCCTTGCATGGCCGCACCGAGGAAGCATTGGTGCGTCTGGTCATTTACGTGCCACAGGTGCCGACCGGTACCAGCAAGGCCGAGGACACGTACATGTTAAGCGCCGATTCACTGGCCCGACGCGTCATGGCGCCGCTGGCCGAGTCGGTGTACAAAGTGCTGCCGCCGCTTGGCCGGAGCTAAACGACCGCATTTGCTGAGAGAGCCTGGTCGCGCGCACCTGGCCTGGCAGCGCGGCCAGCAGTGATTGGTCAAATACGCTCCGTCATGCGGCAATTGCGGGGACGCACCCCACACGAATTATACAGTCGCACGGCGCAGCGCGCGTACGCGTTCAGTGAACGCGCGTTGCTGCGCATGCTGGGGGTTCGGCGCGGGCAAGCGATCGGAATGCACGTCGGGTACTCCAGCCTATTTTTCCCAGGCATTGAATTGGCCCGTAAATCAACGCTTGCGAGCACGGTATCCACCCTTCGCGCTCGCGTTCCGGCCGACGAATCAGAGGTACTGGCGCGCGCCGCGGCTGCCGAACGCGGAGACATTTCGCTGTTTGGTTATGGCGTGATGCCACTTGGCGAAAGGCCTGATTGGCAACGCGACCCGATTTCCGGATTGCGCGCGCCGCAGCGTCACTGGAGCACAATTCCCTACCTGAATCGCGACGTGGTGGGAGACCACAAGGTGGTTTGGGAAATCAATCGCCATCAATACTTCGTCACCCTCGGCCAGGCGTTTGCGTATTCACAGGACGACCGTTGGCCAAGGGCGTTTGTGCGAATGTTCGATGCGTGGCTCGAGGACAATCCTCCAACCATTGGCATGAACTGGTGCAGCAGTCTCGAAGTTTCGTATCGCGCCATCTCGTGGATCTGGGCGCTGCAACTAATGCGGGAATCATCCGAGCTCGATGCAGCATTCAGGGCGCGCGCGCGGGTCAGCCTGGAGGCGCACGGTCGCCATCTTGAGCGATACCTCTCTACATACTTCAGTCCAAACACGCACCTCACGGGCGAAGCGCTGGGCCTGTGCTACATCGGCACGCAATGTCCCGAGCTCCCGCGCGCCCGCCATTGGGCCAAACTTGGCGCGTCCATCCTGGAACAAGAGCTTGACCGTCAGGTGCTTTCCGACGGCGTATATTTCGAACAAGCGACGCAGTATCACCGCTACACGATTGACATTTATCTGCACTATTGGCTGCTCACGGGCATGGGTTCGCCCAGGGTTTCCGAAGCGCTGAACAAGATGTTCGATGTGTTGCTGCACCTCACACGTCCTGACGGGACCATTCCGCTTATTGGGGACGATGACGGGGGCCGCCTGCTGCAGCTTGACGCGCGCGCGCCCCACGATGTGCGCGCACTGCTTGCCACTGGTGCTGTCTGGTTGGGTCGGTCGGACCTGGCTTGGGTGGGGCGTGGTGATGACGCGGCGCTGTGCTGGATGAGCGGCGCCGCGGCGATTCAAATGCGGGATCAACTGGTCGGTCATCGTCCTGCTGAACTGGATAAGGCCTTTACGACTGGTGGCCTCTTTGTAATGCGCGACGGATGGGACCGGTCGGCCAGCGTTGCCGTGATTGACGCCGGCCCGCACGGTGCCCTGAGCTACGGCCACTCCCATGCCGATCCCCTCGCCATCGACTTAACCTTGGGGGGGCATGCGCTGTTTGTCGACTCCGGCACGTACACGTATGTCGGCGACGAACGCAACGCCTTTCGCACGACCGCCGCGCACAATACGGTCGAAATAGACGGCATCGGCAGCAGCATTCCGCACACCGCGTTCCGGTGGAAAACCGTCTCCAACGCCGCCCACACCGATTGGACGGTGCGGCCGGAATTCGCGTATTTCCGAGGGACGCACGATGGGTACCAACAGCTTGCCGATCCGGTCACCCATGCGCGAAGCGTCTTCCACAATCACTCGGGATTGTGGATTGTGCGTGACGAGCTTTCGTCCGTTGGTTCTCACGAAGCGGTGTTGCGTTGGCACTGTGCGCCGGGACTCACGCCTCGCGTCATGCATCAGGGTGACGGGCAGTGCGAACTTGAGATTGAACAGGGTGCAGGCAGCCGTGCCACCCTTGTGTTGGCCGGCTCTTCGGCCGGTGTCCAGCGCATCGACGAGAGCTGGGTGTCGGCGCAGTTCGGACAGAAATCACCGGCCAAGGTCTGCACCTGGCGACAACCGGTGAATGGCAACGCGGTGCTGGCCTCAATCGTCATTGATACGACCCGCTATTCCATTGCCCGGGAAGACGGAAACGGGCAGGCATTGGGGGTACAGGGGGCTGCGGTCGTGCTGGCGCTCGATATCGTGACACCCGTTGAGACTGGGCTCCCGTCAGATCCGTTGTCTGCGCAGCCGTCCGAACGGTTGCTCGTGATCGTCGGCAACGGCCGCACCATTACGTTCAACGCACGCACGATCGACGCAGCCATTGTGTTACTCCGTCTCGATAGACATACGGGACAGCAGCTGGGTCTCATCGCCGTCCCTCTTCTTTCACCGTCCTGAGTCATGTGTGGCATTTGTGGCGTCGTCTCCGTTTCGACCGATGCAGCAACCCTGCATCCGCGCGTGGTACGCATGGCCGACGCCATTGCGCACCGCGGGCCTGATGACGCCGGCCTGTATGTGAACGAAGGAGTGGTGCTCGGCCACCGCCGCTTGAGCATTGTCGACCTGTCCACCGGACAGCAGCCCATGCACTCGGCCGACCACAATCGCACCATTGTTTTCAATGGCGAAATTTTCAACCACCCGATGTTGTTCGCCGAGTTGCAGAACGCGGGCGCGCAGTATCGCACGCGTTCGGATACGGAGACTATTTTGCATGTTACCGCCGTCGATGCGCTGAAAGGCGTGGAACGGCTGCGCGGCATGTTTGCGTTTGCCATTTGGAACAAGGCCGAACGCGAGCTGCTGGTCGTTCGCGACCGATTTGGCGTGAAGCCGCTGTACTACCATTTGGCGGACGATGGCACATTCTGGTTTGCCTCTGAAATCAAGGCGCTGTTGGCGGGCGGAGCGGTCAAGGCGGAACTGGATGAAGCGTCGCTGCCCTCATTCCTGGCCAACCGCGCGCCCATGGGCGTGCAGACCTTGTACAAAGGCGTACAACGTCTCGAGGCGGGATGCGGCCTTCGCTGGAAAGCCGGAAAAGTACAGATATTTCGGTACTGGGACCTGCCACTAGCTGGCGACCATGGCCAGTCAGGGCTGCGCGACGAAGATGTCGCGCACGAATTCTATGAGCGGCTCAAGGAATCGGTCAAACTTCGTCTGATGAGTGATGTGCCGCTCGGCGTGTTTCTCTCAGGTGGCATTGATTCGTCAGCCATTGCGGCCATCATGCGCGACTTGGGCGTGAGTGACCTCAAAACGTTTTCCGTGGCGTTTGAAGAACGGGAAGCCAACGAGTTTGCATATGCGCGGCTGATGGCGCGGCACATTGGTGCAGAGCACCACGAAGTGCAGTTGGGTCGCGACGATTTCTTTGCGGCGTTGCCGCGGCTGACCTGGCATGAAGATGAACCCATCGCGCATCCGTCAAGCGTGCCGTTGCACATGGTGTCGCGCCTGGCGGCGCAACACGTGAAAGTAGTGTTAACCGGCGAGGGGGCGGACGAATTGCTGGCCGGTTATTATCGCTACCGCTGGACGATGATCAATCAGCGTATTGCAGGCGCGTGGAAGTATGCGCCCGGGTTCATGCGCGGCGCAGTGTCTCGGTCCATTACCGGGTTGGCGAACGGCGGCAATGCCCTTGCGCAAAAGTTCTCGCGCACGGCGTTGGTCCGCGAGGCTTCGCTGGACGCGTTGTATCTGGATAATTTTGCGGCGTTCGGGCGGAGCGCAGTGAACGACCTGTTGGCGCCATCCGTGCGCGCGCGACTGGGTGACGCCGACCCACACGCGACGTTTCGTGCGGCCTACAACAGCCGCACTGGCGGGCAACTGGGCCGGTTGTTGTATGGCGATGCCAAAACGTATTTGCATGAACTGCTCATGAAGCAGGACCAGATGTCGATGGGCGCGAGCATTGAAAGTCGCGTGCCGTTCCTCGACCATCCGCTGGCCGAGTGGGTGACGCGATTGCCCGATCGCTTCAAGTTGCGCGGTACCGAGACCAAATGGTTGTTGCGCGCGGCGATGAAACCGCATTTGCCCGACACCATTCTGCATCGCCCCAAGATGGGTTTCCCGGTGCCCATTGGTGCGTGGATTCGCGGTCCGCTCAAGGACAGTGTGCAGGAATTGGTGCTGGGACCCCGCGCGTTGCAACGCGGCACGCTGAACACCGACACGGTGCGCACCATGTTCAACGAGCATGTAAGTGGTCACTGCAAGCATGACGAACGGTTGTGGGTGTTGATGGGGCTCGAGTTGTGGAATCGCATCTTCATCGACGGGGAAGATCACCAGTCGGTTGCACAGTCGTTGGGGTGGACCAGGACGTCGGTCATGGACGGCCTGCCAATCATTGCGCCGAAGGCCACGCCTACGAGTGTGCCCTGAGCGTGCGCATTCTCTGGATCAAGACGGAACTGCTGCACCCGGTCAACAAGGGTGGCCGCATTCGCACCTATCAGATGTTGCGCGCGCTCAAGGCGCAGCATCACATCACGTACGTCGCACTGCACGACGGGCCCACGGACGATCCGGCGCTGACGCAGGCGAACGAGTACGCGAACACGGTCGTTCGCATTCCGCACGTGCAACCCACCCGTTCCGAACCGAAGTACTGGACGGACCTGGTGCAGAGTCTGGTGTCGTCACTGCCGTTTGCCGTGTGGCGCTACAAGTCGGACGAGTTGACCAGTTGGTTGACGAAATACGCCAAACCAGACAGCTACGATGTGGTCATTGTCGATTTTCTGGCGCCGGCCGCGGGCGTGCCCGATTCACTTCCGCTGCCGGTCGTGTTGTTCGAACACAACGTGGAAACGGAAATCTGGCGGCGGCATGCCGAGACGGCGACGCGGTTTCTGACCAGGCGTCTGTTTCGGTTGCAGGAGCGACGCATGCGCGCCTTTGAAAACGCGTGGTGCCGACGGTCCGACCTGGTCGTCGCCGTGTCCGATGCCGACGCGATGGCGCTGGAAACGAATTTTGGGGCGGTAAAACCCGTGGCGGTTCCAACGGGTGTCGACACCGACTATTTCGTGCCGCAAGGAAATACACCGCGCGAAGCGGCGTTGTTTGTGTTCGTGGGTTCGATGGATTGGCTGCCGAACGAGGAAGGGGTGCAGTGGTTCTGCGAAGCGGTGTGGCCCGAAGTACGTCGCAAGATTCCGCGGGCCCGGTTTCGCATTGTTGGCCGTTCACCATCGCCGGCGGTCAGGGCGCTCGCTGACGACGCGACCGGCGTGGAAGTCACCGGGTCCGTGCCCGACGTACGCCCGCATCTCGAAGCGGCCAGTGCCATGCTCGTGCCACTTCGCATTGGTGGCGGTACGCGCCTCAAGATTTTCGAAGCGATGGGCATGGAGTGTCCCGTGATCTCGACGACCATTGGTGCCGAGGGATTGCCGGTGACCAACGGGACACACCTTCTGATTGCGGATGATGTCGCCGGAACGGTTGCCGCCTGCGAGGATATTGTTAGCAACCCGGCACGCGCATCGTCTATTGCAGGGAATGCTGCCCGGTTCGTACGGCAGCATCATTCATGGGCCGGAGTGGCGCAGGCGTTCGGTGACGCGTGCGACCTTGCAGTGCAACGCTTTCACAAAACCAGGGGAGTCTGATGGCGCGAGTCAGTGTGTTCGGTCTTGGGTACGTCGGCTGCGTGTCGGCGGGATGCCTGGCCAAGGAAGGACATGAAGTGGTTGGTGTTGATGTCGCCTCCGAAAAGGTCGATCTTGTCAACCGCGGCTCGGCCACCATCATTGAAGATGGGGTACAGGAGCTCATTGCCACCATGGTTGCGGCCGGACGCCTCCGCGCCACCACGGACGTCGCCCGGGCTGTCGCCGAGACGGACGTGTCGCTGGTATGCGTCGGCACGCCGTCGCGCGCAAACGGCGGACTGAATTTGGCCTACGTCGAACGTGTGTGCACCGAAATTGGCGAAGCCATTCGGGCCAAGGGCGCCATTCACACGGTCGTCATTCGCAGTACGGTGTTACCCGGTACCGTGCACGACCTCGTCATTCCCGCGCTGGAACAGGCCTCGGGGCTCAAGAGCGGCGTTGGATTTCATGTGTGCGCCAATCCCGAATTTCTGCGGGAAGGCACCTCCATCAAGGATTTCTACGATCCGCCGTTCACCGTGATTGGATCAGATAGTGAAGAGGGCGCGCAGGCCGTGCGTGACTTGTACGGCGGGTTGGATGCCCCGGTGTTTGTGGTGCCCGTGCGTGTGTCCGAAATGGTGAAATACACCTGCAACGCGTTTCACGGCCTGAAGGTCGCGTTTGCGAACGAAATTGGAAACATCTGCGCGGCCCAGGGCATCGACAGCCATGAAGTGATGCGCATTGTGTGCGAAGACCGGAAACTCAACATTTCCACCGCGTATTTGCGCCCCGGATTTGCGTTTGGCGGCTCGTGCCTTCCCAAAGATCTGCGCGCCGTGACGTTTCGCGCGCGCGAACTGGATGTCGAAACGCCGCTGCTGCGCTCGGTGCTGGAAAGCAATGCGCTGCAGGTCGAACGCGCATTCCGCCTCGTTGTCGACAGCGGCAAGCGCAAAGTGGGCGTGCTCGGACTGGCGTTCAAACCTGGCACAGACGACCTGCGCGAGTCACCACTGGTTGCGCTGGTGGAACGACTGATCGGACGAGGCTTCGAAGTGCGCGTGTACGATCGGTACGTGCGAGAAGCGCAGATCACGGGCGCCAACCGCACGTTTATCGAAAAGGAAATTCCCCATATCTGGTCGCTGATGGCCGAGTCGGCCGACGAGATTGTCGACGGTTCGGACGTGCTGGTGCTGGGTACAGACATCGCGCGATCGGTGGTGTTGTCCGAAGCTCGCACGCGAGACAAGGCGATTATCGATCTCGTGCGTGTGCGCGATCGCGTGGTCGAGAATGCCGCCGGATATCGCGGCATCACCTGGTAAGCCGCAACGGACCGTCAACACCATCACCGTATTCTGCACGCAAACCCCCCGCGCAGTCACCGCAGCAGGCACGAACCCTACGGAGTAGCAATGAAGCAGGTTATACGACGTGGTCTGAAAGAGATCATCGTGGATGATGTGCCCGCCGCACGTCCCGGACGCCAGCAGGTGCTGGTGCGTCCGCATTTTTCGCTGATATCCAGCGGCACCGAAACCGCGAGCATCAAGACCGGCAGCCTGGTGTCCGAACTGGCTGACAATCCGTCGCATATTCAGAAAGTGCTGGATGCCATGCGCGCCAACGGACCGGAACGGACCGTACGTGAGGTGCTGGCCAAGTTTCAGGATTATGCGGTGCTTGGTTATGCGGGCGCGGGCGAAGTGGTCGACAAACATTCGTCCGTGCGCGATCTCGAAATTGGTTCGTTTGTCGCCTACGGCGGCGAAGGCACGGGGCACGGCGAAGTGATTGCCACCACTCGCCACCTCGTTGCACCGGTTCCCGAAGGGCTCGGGCTCGATCACGCGGCCTTTGCGACACTGGGCGCGATTGCGATGAACACGGTGCGTATTGCGCAGCCGGCCTTGGGTGAGTGTGTGGCCGTTGTGGGACTGGGTCTGGTTGGACAACTCGTGTGCCAACTGGCCCGTTTGCAGGGCGCGCGCGTGTTTGCACTCGACCTCAATCCCGCACGTGTCGAATTGGCGCTGCGCCTGGGTGCGGAGCGTGGGTTCGCGGGGAGTGAAGGATCGCCAGAAGCCATTCGTGCGTTGACCGACGGGCGCGGTGTGGATTGTGCAATCGTGGCCGCCGCCGCGAAGTCTGCGGCACCCAGCCAGCTCGCGCTGCGGCTGACGCGTGATCGGGGCCGCATTGCGGTGGTGGGTGCGGTCGCGCTGGAGTTTCCGTGGCTTGAGATGTACCTCAAAGAAATTCAGTTGCTCATGGCGCGCGCGTACGGTCCGGGCAGCTACGACGACCACTACGAACGTGACGGCGAGGACTATCCCGTGGCGTACGTGCGCTGGACCGAGAATCGCAACATGACTGAGTTCTTGCGCCTCGCTGCCACCAAGGCAGTTGATGTTGATGCGTTGGTCTCGCATCGCTTCGATCTGGATGCCGCGCCGCGGGCGTATTCGACCATCATGGCGCCCGGCACGGACAGTCTGGCGGTGTTGCTCCAGTACGAAAACGAAGGGCGTCGAACACCGTCGGCCGAGTTGCTCAAGCGCCGCGTCGATTTGCGGCCGACCACGGGCGTGCGCACCGGTGTCACGCGCCTTGCCTTGGTGGGCGCCGGCAACATTGCGCGATGGGCCCACATGCAGGCACTGCAGAAACTGTCCAACGCCACGTTACGCGCCGTCTGTGCCGCGAATGGGTCGCGCTCGAAGGCGTATGCGACCCGATTCAAGGCCGAATATTGTACCACCGATTTCGACGAAATTCTCAAGGACAACGAGATTGACGGTGTGATCATCGCCAGTCGCAATCCCCTGCACGCATCGCAGGCGCTGGCGGCGTTGCAGGCGGGGAAACATGTCTTCGTGGAGAAGCCCATGGCGCTGACCGAAGACGAATGTGCGGCGCTGCTCAAGGCACAACGCGAGACCGGGCGCGTGTTGCAGGTTGGGTTCAATCGGCGATTCGCACCCATCTACAAATCGCTCAAGAAAAAACTGGTGCGCCGCGCGGGTCCGGCCGTGTTGTCAGCGCGCGTGAATTCTCCCGGCATTGGCAATGGTTTCTGGATGGCCGACCCCAGCATTGGTGGCGCCATTCTTGGCGAGGCGTGCCACTTTCTCGACCTGTTCACCTGGTTGCTCGACTCCGAGCCGCAAACGGTGCAGGCGTATCGCCTGCCCAAGCGTTCGTCAGAACCCTTTGGCGAGAACAACGTGGTGGCGAATTTCCTGTACGCCGACGGATCGATCGCGTCACTGACGTACTGCACCGTGGGCAACCCGAAAGGCGGTGGCGAACGCGTCGAAGCGTTTGCGCCGGGGGTCTCGGTGGCGGCCGAAGACTTCAAAACGATGTTCACGCCGGGTGCGTTGCGTGAGAAGCATGAAAAGCTGTTCCCCGATAAGGGGTACGACGAACAGTTGGCAGCGTTCGTGAAGGCGGTGCAGGGCGGCCAGTCGAGTTATCCGAACGCGTACGATGGCGCGCGGGCCACCATTGGTTGTTTGCGGTTGTTGCAGTCGGCCGACGTCGGGGAAACCGTTTCGCTGGCGTTTGACCACGTCTGACGTGACAGCGCGGCACATTTGTCTGATTGGGCCCGTGCCGCCGCCATGGGGCGGAGTGCAGACGCACATCATGGAGTTGCGTCGGTGCATTCAGGCGCGGGGGGATCGATGCTCGATCATCAATCTCACGCGGCACCGGCAACCGGAACATGACGATCTGTATTTTCCGAGTACGCCGCGCGAAGTGATTGCGACGCTGGGGCGACTGCGCCCCGACATTGTGCATGTGCACTTTGGTGGCAACCTGTTTGCGCGACAGGCGGCGCTGTTCATCGTGCTCGCGGCGCGCAACCACGCCCGCAATATCTTCACGTTTCATTCGGGCGGTTACCCGACATCCGAAGAAGGCTTGCGCGCCTCGCCGCGGTCGCTGCGCGGTTTCGCGCTACGGCGCCTCGATGCCGTGATTGGTGTCAACGCGCAGTTGGTGGAAACTTTTCGGCGGTATGGCGTCAAACCAGACAAGCTGCACCTGATTGAACCGTACGCAGGCGGCCTGGAGCGCGCGACGGTAGTGCAGGAACCACTGCCAGACGCCATCGAGGCCTTTGTCGCAGCGCACCACCCTTTCCTGTTGGCCGTGGGGCTGCTTGAGCCCGAATACGGTCTCGACGTGCAATTGGACGCGTTCGCGCGCGTGCGACCGCACCATCCCAACGCCGGTCTGGTCTTGATTGGCAGTGGCTCTTTGCACGACGCGTTACGAGCAAGAATTCAGACACATCCGGAACGCGCGCACATCCTGCTTGCTGGTGACGTGCCGCGTCCGAAAACCCTGGCCGCCATTGCCCGGGCCGACCTCCTGCTTCGTACAACGCATTACGACGGCGACGCCCTTTCGGTTCGCGAGGCACTCAGCCTCGGCACACGTGTACTCGCCTCGAACAACGGCATGCGTCCGGACGGTGTGTTGTTGCTCGACCAGGTGGAGGCGACGACCTTGGCCAGCGCAATCAGTGCCGCCCTGGCCACTGGCGCCCCTTCAGGGGTGCGGACTGCCGCAACCACGCGTGACCCAATGGTGTCGCTGCTCAACCTTTACAATGACTTAATGCAAAAGCCATAGCGGGCGAGCAGCATCAGGGTGGCGGCGCAGCCGGTAAACGCTATACTGAGCCCGGCGTCTCGCATCGCTTCCTTCAGGAACCGTGGAACCATGAAAAGCAGCACGCTCTGTGGCGCGACCCGGCGTCGGTCACAGAAAGGGGGAACGTCCAGAATACGGTGGCTGCTGCTACTGGCAGGCCTTGGGTCGTGCGGTGATCACGCGGTCGACCCGGTCGTACCCGTGCCGCTCGAAGCGCCAGCGCCTGCCCCTCCCCCCGCCCCCCCCGCGCCTCCAGCAGGCCCAGTGGGACTCATGCTGAGTAGCGCTGCGCTACGGTCGCTCGGCCAACTGGCGCTGGGCGAGCGGGTCGTGGTCGCGGCCGACAGCTCGGGTGCTCCAGCCATTCGCGAGGCAGACGTCGCCGTGCGCGATACCGCGGTTGCCGAAATTGACGGCGAAGGCGTGATGTACGGGTTGTCTGTGGGCCAGACGTGGATTGTCTGGGCAGCTGCGCAGACCTCCGACAGCGCCTTGCTGACCGTGTCCCTTCCCGGCGACCCAGCGATGTCACAGCAGCCGTATACGGCACCGGTGTTACCCAGGAAGACGGTCGACGTGCGTTACCCCGTCGGGCGCGCACGCGGCGCGGTGATCAACAAGTCATTGAAGGTGGCCAGCGGGGGAGACCTGCAGGCTGCGTTGAACAATGCTCAACCCGGCGACGAGGTCGTCCTGGCTTCCGGCGCGACGTTTACCGGGAACTTCATTCTGCCGGCCAAGCAGGGCACCGGCAGCGAGTGGATCATTGTGCGCGCCGAAGTAGTCGGCGTTGGCGCCGGGACGCGCATGACGCCAGCCCTCGCGGCGAACGCGGCGCGCATTGTTACGCCCAATCAGGATCCCGCGCTGCGTTCCGCAACCGGCGCGCGTCGCTGGCGCCTGGTGGGACTACAGATTGAACACGCGCAGACCGCCATTTACAACTACGGAATTGTCGTGTTCGGCCGCGGTGATGAAAAATCGCTCGCGTTGCAGCCCAGCGACATTGTGCTTGATCGCATGTACATCCACAGGTCGACCGTAGCGGGCAACTCACGCTGCATTGCACTTAATGGCCGTTCGCTGGCGGTGATAGATTCGTGGATCAGCGAATGTCACGCGAAAGGCAACGACGCGCAGGGCATTTGCGGCTGGAATGGCGGCGGTCCCTTTCTGATCGAGAACAATTTCATCGAAGCCTCAGGACAGGGCGTCATGTTTGGGGGGGCCGACCCCGTCATCACTGACGTGTCGCCCAGCGACATTACCATTCGGCGCAATCACCTCTACAAGCCGATGTCGTGGGCCAAAGGACGCTGGACGGTCAAGGCAACCTTTGAACTCAAACACGGGCGCCGGGTGTTGTTCGAGAACAACGTGCTGGAAAACCATTGGGTCGATGCGCAGGTGGGGTTCGCGATTCTCCTGCAGACGTTGGCGGATAACAACACGTCGTGGGCGTGGACCACGGTGCAGGACGTGATGATTCGCAACAACGTCATCAAGAACAGTACGGGCGGTGCGAACATCCTGGGGCGTGTTGCGTACAATGGCGGCACGCTGCCCTCCAATCCCACGTCGCGCGTGGCGTTGGTGAACAATCTCTGGATTGAAGTCGGGCGCGACCCGATAAACGGCAGCGATGGACGTTTGCTGCAGTTACTCGGCGACTTGTCCGATGCGACCATGGTGAACAACACGTTCACCCTGAGTCAGGGACGTGCACAACACGTGGTGACGTTTGACGGACGCGTCAGCTCGCGCACGGTCATTGCCAACAATGTGTTTCCGTCGTCGACGTATGGTATCTGGGGCAGCGGAAAGGGCACCGGCACTGCCGCCCTGAATTATTATGCGCCGGACGGTATCACAATCGGCAACGTTATTCCGGGGCAACCTGGCAACGCCTATCCCGCCAACAACTTTTTCCCGAACACCGGCGTTCTCGGCATTGTGCTGACCGACTCGTTTGCGGCGGGATGTGCGGCCAGCGTCGCGTGGCGCCAGGTCGTCAATGTGCCACCAACCGTGGGCGTTAATTGCGCCGCTCTGGACGTCTCGCTCAGGAACGTGCAGAGTATTCCGCCCCAATAGCTCCCCGGCCTGAACACGCGAATAACGCCGCCAACGTGTGGGTTGGCCTGAGAGCAGTCGGGAACGTGCTCCGGGAAACCCTGGCGGTGACCGGGGTAGTGCAACCAGTTACAAAGCCCGTGCCCTCGGGAGGGCGGCCATCGTCCTGTTTGTGATGAGACCCCGCATCGTTTCAAATTTGGGAAGCGCCCCGACCGAGCACGACTGGGCGGCTCCTACCACACCGTCACCCGCTCAATGTCTTCACCCGCCATTCGCCTAGCGCCAGCAACGGCAGTCGCACCCGGTCGGCCGTCTCGACTACGGTCGTCAGGTCACCGCTTGAGCGAGCAACCGCAGCCGGTGTGGACCGTCGCAATGATGGCGCTGATGGCATACCTGTTCGTGGTGCACAGCTATAAAGTCCCTATCGGAACTGCCTGTATCGTGGTGGGACTGCTGGCGGTGCTGATGAAAGAACGACCAGTCCTGGTGTCCGATCCCATGAAATGGTTTGCCGGATATCTGGGATGGTCGCTGCTGTTGTTGCCCCTCTCGATCAACATGGCGGTGTCGTGGGAAGCGTGGGTTGAGTCGCTGAAACTGCTGTTGATCATGTTTTTGGCACTCAACTCCATCCGGAATCCCAAACAGCACCGGCTCTTCACACTCGCATGGCTAGGTTTTTTTGCCCTGTATCCGGTGCGCGGGACGTTATTTAATTTTGCAACGGGTCAATCGCACTTCGGGCGCTATGCCTGGAATTTCACGTTCTCGAATTTTAATGATCTCGCGGCACTGACGCTCATCCCGCTGGCCATGTCCATCGACCGGTTGCGAACACCGGAGAAATACTGGATCAAGCTGTGTGCGCTTGCTGGCCTGCTCATTCTGCCGTTCATCATCCTGATTACCGAATCGCGCGGCGGCATGTTGGGGGCGGCGGTGTTTCTCCTTTTTCTCATTGCGCGCAGCCGACATCGCCTGCGGTTCTCGGTCGCGATCGGGGTGATTGCTGTGGGTGCGGTGATGTTCGCGCCCAAGAGTGTGTGGGAGCGCATTACGGGCATGCAGCATCTGACTTCCGTCGAAACCCTGGGCGAAGCCGACTCGTCGGCCGAGCAGCGGTACATCATCTGGCAGGTGGCGGCCCAAGTGGTGAAGGACAACCCGCTGGGCGTGGGCATTGGCGCCTATCCACTGGCGCATCAGCGTGTTGCGCGGTACCGCCTCGAGTGGGCCATGGCGCGCGGCGCCCGAGATTCCCACAACGCCTATCTGCGCGTGTTTGCCGAGGGTGGCATTGTCGCGTTCGGGCTGTTCATGATGATTTTTATTTCGGCCTATCGCGAACTGATGCGGATTGCGCGGTCAGTGAAAGGCAGCACTGTCCCTGAAGATCGCATCATTGCTGACCGAATCGAGTCGTATCAGGCCGCGTTTATGGGACTGGCCATTTGCGCGGTGTTCGGCTCGCTGAACACCATTGTATTCCCGTTCCTGCTGGTGTCGCTGTGTACCTCCACGGGCCTTATCTGGGGAAAAGCCACGCCAGTGGTGGTTCGCAACAGGCGCCCGCAGCGCACCAGCGCCATTCAACCCCGCGCAATGGCGCGATAGGTCGTCATCAGCACATCCAGCACCGCGTTCGTGCGATGGGTGGCTGCGGTGCGAGCCCCATTGGCCGCCAGTCGCGTCGCGATGGTTTCATCGGTGAGCACTCGCGCAAGCGCGTGACCAAGAGCCCCCGCGTCGCGAGCTGGCACGAGCAGGCCGTTCACCTCGTCGGTGACCAAATCACCCACGCCGCCTACATTTGTTGAGACCACCGGAACGTGCTGGGCCATTGCTTCCAGCAGTGAGTTCGGAAAGCCCTCGTCCAGCGAAGCCAGCACACTGACGTCCAGCAGCGCGCAAGGCAGCGAATCTGGACGAACGGCGCCGACAAATCGCGTTTGCGTGTTAATACCGAACGCGTTGGCCTCCTGCTCCAGTTGCGCGCGCAATTCGCCGTCGCCAAAAATTGCAAGAACGGCACTGGGTACCTGACGTATCACGTCACGCCACGCGCGCAGCAGGGTGTGATGGTCTTTCACTGGAACCAGCCGGGCTACGCACCCCGCCACGGGCCCGTCCGCCGGAAGCTGCAGGGCCAGGCGGCCTCTGCGCCGCTCATCGGCGGTAAGGGTGCGGAAGTATGATTCCGGCAACAGATTCGGCACGTACACGGGCTTTGCGCCGAAGGATTCTGCGCGTACAACGGCCTCGAGACTTGGCGAGTTTACCAGCACGGCATCTGCGGCCGACTGCGCGAACGCGTTTAACCGGTGCAGCCCCGGACGCACTGCATAACCGGTCCAGCGCCGGCTTGCGAGCAGCGGCAGTCGCCACAGCGACAAACGCCGAACACCCGCCCCTACAATGTTGCTGTACACACAGTGCGCATGCAGCAGTTGCAAATTGCGCGCGCGCGCGGCGCGGCGAATCTGTCCGGTCGCGTGCATCGCCGAGCGCGACACCAGGCCGCGCAAGGGCACATGAATCAATTCGACGCCCAGTTGTTCGTACCGCGCGCGTAGCGGGCCATCTGTCTGAAAGTGAAACACCGTCACGGACACGGAGCGCCCGACCAGCGCTTCTGCCACCTTGATCGCGTTCAGTTCGCTGCCGCCTATTGCAAAGGCGTCAATCAGAAATCCGATGCGCAACGGGTTCGGATGCAGGGGGGACAAAAGGTTTGCCCCTGCCGATAACGAATCGACAAGGGCAAATGCTTCAGGAAAATACTACGAAAAACGAATGGCGTGTTATCGGCCAGGCAAGGCCGGCCAGGCAAGACCGGCCCGACGATCCGGTGCGGCGCTGGCTGCGTCCTTCACTCCGGAGCACCACCTGGGCCGCCACGTGAGACTTATCGCACGCCGTTGATCTGGCCGTTCAACAGGCTGGTGGCAATGCCGACCCGACCCAACAGACTTGTGTAGAATGGGCTGCTGCTGACCAGTGAGAAGTCGCTACCCGGGCTCGTGAAGACGACGCTCGATGTACTGGACGGGAAGAAGTTGCCAGCTGGATACACATTGGCCGTCTGGCTGGGAATCACGTTGCCAACCACGACCGCACCGGGCGCATAGAAGGTGAGGGCTGCCGTGCCCATGCCCTTACCGCTGCCAAAAATGCCGTAGCTGGTACCCGGGAAGACGTTGTTCACGATCGTCGTCCGAATGGTCGGTTTCCCATCAAACATCACGGCCTGTGACGCGTTCCCGCTCAATGTGACCGTGTTGTTGACCAAGCTCACGTCCACCAGGTCGTTCAGCAGTTGAAAGGCAATACCGCTGTTGCCTTTCACCGGGTCGCGGCCGACGTTTTCGAACACGTTGTTCAACAGCACCACGCGCGACGTCGGATTTGTGGGCAAGTTGCCACCGTTGTAGGCCACGCGAGCCAGAATATTGGCACCGGACGTCGAGTTTTTGATCAGGTTGTTGCGAATCATGATGTCCTGTACGGTGGTCCAGGCCCACGATCTGTTGTTGTCCGCGAGCGTTTGCAGCAGGATGGCAAAGCCCACCTGCGCGTCAGCCCAGTGATTTTCAATCACGTTGCCCTCGAACAACACCCGCTTGCCGTGCTTGAGTTCAAAGGCGGCCTTGACAGTCCACACGCCATTGCCCCATGACATTGGTTTGTAGATGTAGTTGCGCCGAATCGTGATATCGCTGGGTGAAACATTGGTGATCCAGGGATCCGCGCCGCCAAACATGACGCCCTGACCGGACGCTTCAATACGATTGTTCTCGATCAGGAAAGGGCCCGGTCCATTCCAGCCACCGACACCCTGCGCGTCGGAACCCTTGGAATGACATTCACCGAGGTGTGAGTCAATGACGGCAAGCGCAATGCCGTTGAAGGCGACGCAACGTGAGTTGCCATCAGTCGTCGAGCCGTGAATGTACATGCGGTCAAGCACAATGTTGTGCGGCAGCACGGACAGGCTCTTCTCGTCGCCGCGACCGAGTACCACAATGCCGTAGTTGAAAGCGGCCCCCTGCTTGTGCGACACGTCAAGAGCCACGAACCGCCAATTGGAAGACGCCCCGTTCGTCTTGATCGCGGCGTCTGAACTTGCCGTGACAATTTTGGCAAGGTTGGAGGCGGCCGATGGAGTCATGCGCGTGCCGGCGCTGACCGGAACTGTTGCAGAACGCACGAGAATGGTCGCACTGCCGGTCTTTACGGGCAGGGTGAAGTTGCCGGTAAATGTGGCACCGTTCGCGAGGACAATTTCGTCCCCAGGCTGCGCGCTGTTGAGGGCTGCTTGCAGGTCGCCCCCAGCATTCACCATACGCGACGTCCCTGTCACAGAGGGATACGTCGTGGAAACGGTGGCCGGCGCCGTTGGTGCGACGTAGGAGGGGGAGCCAGTCGGAGTCGGTGTTGGCGTCGGTGTCGGCGTCGGTGTCGGCGTCGGCGTCGGTGTTGGCGTCGGTGTCGGTGTTGGCGTCGGCGTCGGTGTTGGCGTCGGCGTCGGCGTTGGCGTTGGCGTTGGCGTTGGCGTTGGCGTTGGCGTTGGCGTTGGCGTTGGCGTTGGCGTCGGCGTCACGGGCGCCGCGA